>ERZ842401.142-NODE-142-length-93170-cov-16.856017_pt1 | contig 93170 bp, 81 predicted proteins | sample MGYA00521270_ERZ842401 | MGnify/ENA primary metagenome ERZ842401 (study PRJEB31892, sample SAMEA3878208) | bioreactor metagenome | biome: Moose rumen | place: Sweden | collected 2011-10 | study: EMG produced TPA metagenomics assembly of the PRJEB12797 data set... | reverse complement strand
TGTCTCAGTTCCAATGTGGGGGACCTTCCTCTCAGAACCCCTACTGATCGTCGCCATGGTGGGCCGTTACCTCACCATCTAGCTAATCAGACGCGAGCCAATCCGTGGACGATTAATCTTTCAATCGATCACCATGCGGTGTCCGATGTTACGGGGTATTACACACCGTTTCCAGTGCCTATCCCCCTCCCACGGGTATGTTGCTCACGCGTTACTCACCCTTTCGCCGGTCGCCGGCATTGTATTGCTACAACCCGATGCCCCTCGACTTGCATGTGTTAAGCCTGCCGCTAGCGTTCATCCTGAGCCAGGATCAAACTCTTCATTGTATATTACATATTTCTAGCTCGATCCCGACACCCTTAATTCCTTAAAAGAAATTAACGCTCGTTTTCTTGAACAAAATCTGTTACAATTTCATTCCGGTACTTGCTTGTACTTTTTCCAGTCTTGTCAAAGAACTCAATTAATCTTGAGTCAAAAAAATTTTGCTTCCATAAGGCCGCAAAAAATCCCGTTCTCTCAAACGGGAATGCAAAGGTACGCCTTTTTTTTGAACTAGCAAATTTTTTTGAAGAAATTTTTTAAAAATTTCTTCTTTGAACGAAAACATATATATTTGCATCTATATAACTGGTTGTAATTACCGTTTAACGCTATAACTATGAAATTCAAATTCTTATCATTGATTGCCGTGGTGGCCGCAATAGCCGCTGGTTGTGAAACCATTGAGAAGGACAAGCCGGAGGAAGATAACAAGAACTCCGAGCAGCAGAATGATGATAACGGAAAGAAGGACGACGACCAAAACGGAAACGAGACCGTTCTCTCTCCTCAGGAGCAGAAGGAAAAGCTCGAGGAAGTCGGAATCGAACTGATTGGCTACGCTGACCTCAAATACTGGGGTGACGCATTTGTTTCCTTTGTAAACTTTGTCGGAGTAATCAATAACAGGGATTACGACAACAGCGCCTTTGAAGAATTGGCAGAAGCCATAGAAGGAGGCAACGACAGCGACTACGTAAACACCTATGTCAACTATGGCTGGTGGTGCAGCTACGAAGAACCCGTTACAATTGAAACAGACAGGTCCTCCTGCACACATTTGTCTGAGGCAAAAGGCGCTTTCACCCTTGATGAGGCGAACGCCCGCTGGGACCGTGCGGAGTCTTCGGACCTTTCCATCTCCGCAAATGCAGAAGGACAGGCGATGACCCTCTCCGCAAAGATCCAGGACGAAGACACAAAGTCCCTTATCTCAGAGAACTTCTATGAAAGCGGGCGCCGCTGGCCCGAGTATAAGACCGGTCCTGCCCAGTACGTGAATGAAGTCTATAATGCCGAATACGACTACACATACGAAGAACCGGAAAACCGCATTAATGGTGAGGGTATAACTGAGTATCATATCTACAATCCTGTCACCGGACAGGATATGGGTTGGATCACCAACGAGCAGTATTATTCCGATTATATGGAAGCTGTTACGGTTCCCGCCGGCGAACACATCGAAAGGGTGCTCCACAACGCTTACGCATACATTCCCAGAAGCCTTGACGCGACGTTCGTCGCAGATGGTGACAAACTTGCGGACATCAAGGCAACCCTGGACTATACAGGAAAGACAGCCGGAGTGGTTGACCTTGAGAATGACCTGTTCAGCGTAAGGGCAGACTTCACTGCCGCAGGTTACAATCTGAATATCACAAAGGCTGATGTCCTCAAAGAAAGCGCAAGCGCCGGTTATGTCCTCAGCTGCGGTAATACCCCTCTGATGACAGTCAATGTCAGCGAAAAGGGTTTCTCCGTCGCACGCAAAGACTACAGCGACAAAGATTCCGATATGTTTGACTCCGGAAAAGAATACTGGTACGAGAGGAAAAGCACCGGCTATGAGATCGAGACAACTCCTGAATATGTGGAGCTCGACATAGACATCCTTGGCAAGATCCAAATCAAAGGTACTGCCAATGTCACTGAGATGATGGAAATCTCCGCCAAGATGGACGAAGACCGCACTAACGCCGTCCAATTCGCCCTCGACGTAAAGGAAGCTGAAAACAGCTTCTCCCTTGATGTCTTCTATGACGGAAGTTCTGAACGCTCCGCATACCTCGGACTCGAGCCTATGCCCGGATACGTCTACAGCGAAGAAAGCACTGAGGTGGAAGGCTGGGAAGTAATCCCCGTTATCCGCTTTGCAGACGGTTCTTCCTATGCCCTTCCCGAGGTTTTCTTCTCGCAGGCTGACTTTGCTGACCTTATCAATGCAATCGCCGCATATCAGCAGAGCGTCGAAGAGTTCCTCGAGAATACCCTGAACAGACAGGAGCCTGAACCCATCTACAATTGACCGTATCGGTAAAATACCGGATTTTCTATTGGTCTGCGCTGCTTCTTCTGGGGGTTTCTCCCCTCAAGACATCGGCGCAGACCGATTCTATTGTCCACTACTCAATCGACAGCACGGTAGTCTCCGCAAGCCGCCGCACTTCCCCCGTTTCCCTTCAGGGAACGACCAAGGTTGATATAGGCGGGCTTTCGACACTGCCGACGATAATGGGAACCGCAGATCCCCTGCGGTTTCTGAGACTCCTCCCCAGCGTCCAGACAGGAAGCGAGATCGATGCCGGAATCCACATCCAGGGATGTGACCACGGCCACAACATAGTGACTGTCGACGGGATGCCAGTCTACGGCGCAAACCATCTCCTTGGTATTTTCTCCGTATTCAATCCGGCCCATTTCCAGAAAATGGACTACAGCACGATGGCAGGGGACCGCGGACGGCTCGGCGGCGCAGTGGATATGATTCCATACAGGAAAATACAGGAGGAGAGAGTTACCGGAGACCTGTCCGTCGGACTGATAGCCGCCCAGGGCAACATCACGGCAAAGACGGGTGAGAAATCTATGGTGAGCATTTCCGGAAGGAAAACATTCCTGAACCTGCTCTACGGCTCATTCCTCGAGATATCCGGGAACCCCTTCAAGTATGGATTCGGCGATGTCGATCTGAGCTGGATATGGGCCCCGACAAAAAAAGACAGGATATATGCCGACGCTTTTTGGAGTTCGGATCTTGCGGACTACGGCTCGGCGGAGAATCAGCTGTCCGCGGTATTCAGCTGGTGGAACGCCGGAGGGTCTTTGCATTGGGACAGGAAGACGGACTTCGGAGCGGACCTTCGCCAGCAGATATGGGCCAGCACCAACAGTTTCCATATTGATTTCGGAAGCGACTACATTGACGCGGCGGCGAAGTCCCATACCCGCAGCTATGGCTATCGCGGGAATCTCAGGTGGAAGGGACTTAGCGCCGGTTCTGACCTTATCTTCTACGACGTGATGCCCCAGCAGGTGACAAAGATTTCCGGTGAAATGCTCGATTCTTCCCCCTCCCCTTCCGAGGTCCAGAATGCCTTCGACGCAACGCTTCACGCCGGATGGACAAGCGAGCCGCTGCTTTACAGATGGACTTTCTCCGTCGCTGCGGATGCAAACTGGTATCTGTCTCCCGAGAGGCGGTCTTTCTGGAGCCTGACTCCATCGGCAGGAGTAAAGTTCAATATGTTCAGGGGCGGGACACTCCACCTTAGGGGCGGCGCAGCAAACCAGAACATCTTCCTTACCGGAATCACCAGCCTCGGTTTTCCCGTTGAGTTCAACCTGATGGCGGGAAAATACGGAGATCCGGCAAAATCTCTCTGGACTTCCCTTTCTTACAATCTGAGTTTCCTCCACGAAACTTACGCTCTTTCAGCTGAACTGTACTACAGGCGCCTTCACAATCAGCTGGAATTCTCCGGATCCATCCTCGACTACGTCCGTCCCGGGATGGACCTTGGGAATATGCTTCTGAGTGCGGACGGATGGAACTATGGGCTCAATCTGATTCTCCACAAACAGTCGGGAAAATTCACCGGATGGATAAGCTATTCGCTCGGAAGGTCGCTCCGGGAGGATGGGCAAGGGAATGTATGGCCCTCGAATTTCGAAAGGATACACGAGCTGAACGCCGTCGCGACCTACTCGGGCGGGAAATGGGACATAGGAGGGACCTTCGTCGCCGCATCCGGGACTCCGTTTACGGCACCCCTTGCGACATATGTGATGGTTTCCCGCCTGGTTAGCGATTATGGGCCCAGAAACGGAGAGAACCTTGCGCCGTACATACGCCTCGACCTCAATTTCAACTGGTACTTCCGTAATGATCAGGCGGTTAAGCACGGCGTCAATGTTTCTATTTACAACGCGCTCGGAAGGGATAACGAAATAGCCTACAAGAATTTTTACGACGGTGACTCGTTCGCATACCGTCCGTTCAGTTTTGCGATGAAATTTATGCCCGGAGCGGGATGGTTCTATAAGTTCTGATGAAAAAGTCTATTCTCATACTGCTTTCCTTGCTGCTTTTCGCCTGCACGGCGGAAAGGAGATGGGAAGATGTGGAGAGCGAAATCGTCGTCGAGGGGTGGATCGAAGCCGGAAATCCCCCGGTGATAATGCTCACAAAAACCATCACCCCGTCCTCCGAATTCAGGACAATGGAGGAACTCCAGGACCATATTATCAAATGGGCGAAAGTCACGGTGAGCGGGCCGGACACCACAGTTGTCCTTACAGGGATGGCGGACTCAGGTCATTTCCCGCCATATATCTACACCACAGGCCATCTCTTCGGAAAGGCCGGAGGAAAGTATACTCTCACCGTAGAATACGACAACAAGACGGTCACAGCGACCACAACGGTTCCGGAGCCGGAGGAAATCACGGCTATATGGGCCGAGAAACTTCCATCCTCGGACTCCCTCTACAATGTCAAGCTGAGGCTCGGGAATGAAGCGGGGGCAAAAAAGTACTACAGGTTACTATACAAGATTGACGGAGAAGGGACGGACTATCTTCCCTGCTTCCCCGGCACAATAGAAGGAGAGTCACTCCAGAGCGGGGCGGAAATCACGGTTACGAGGAGCCAGAACCTTTTCTCCGGGGATTTCAGCACCCAGTTCGTCAAAGGAAGCACCGTCAGGATCAAACTGTGTACGATAGACGGGGCGACGTGGCAGTTCTGGAAAGATTTCGACGACCTGACCATAATAGGCTCATCCCCAATCTTCCCCACATACACGAATCCCGCCTCGAACGTGCGGGGCGGGCTCGGATACTTCTCCGGATTCGGAGCGGTTTACGGCAAGGCAGTTATCGAGTAGCGTTCTGCTTTTTCCGTGCGAGGAGCTCCCAGGTACGGATACTGTCCTTGTAGAAGTTATTCGAATTCACCTTTTCCACGGAGAGGTTGCCATCAGAATTGTTCTCCCACCTCCTGCAGTTATACATAACCTCCCAGATGCGTCCTATCCTGTACTCACGGCTGATTCTGAGAGCCACAGCATAGTCTTCGCCATACTTCGTAACCGGGAAATTGAGTTTCCTCAGAAGCGGAGTCCAGAAGCCCCTTGGAGCGCCGAATCCGTTTACGCGGAGAGCGTTGTTGCGGCCATTTTCGAGAGTCCATTCCTTGTGGTCCACGACAAAGGGAGGCAGCGGATTCAAATCAATATCCGTAATCCTGTATGTCCCAACGACCATAGCGCAATTCTCCGAATAAAACGCCTCCACAAACCTTTGTACGACACCGTCATCGCTGTACATATCGTCAGAATCCAGCTGAAGTGCGAATCTTCCGCAGCGCGGATCGTGGACCGCCGCATTCCAGTTGCCTCCGATTGCGTGATAGGACTTGTCCTGGGCAATATAGACAAGGCGGGAATCATCCCCGAAGGACTTGATTACATCCACCGTACCGTCGGTTGAATTGTCATCGACAACTATTACGTTGTAAGGGAAAGACGTTTTCTGCGAAAGCGCGGAACGGATCGCATCGCCTATCGTACGCACACGGTTCTTGCAGGGAATAACCACTGACGCCTCTACGGGGAAATCATCCCCGGAAAAATCCACATCCTTGAAAACAGGAGCAAGATAAGCTCCCACGGCCTTCAGATGCCGGGTTACGGCATCTTCCATCTCGAGCTGGACTCCCCTGTTCTTAGGATCGACATAGTCAAAAAGCTTTTCCCCGGAAGAGCGAAGGTCAGTCTCGATTTCATAATAGAGATACTCGCCTATGTGCTCGAGTTTTCCAAGCCTCGACATCCTCAGCCTGAGATCATAAAGACCTGCGGCTGAATAGTCCTCTGTCATCGATGAGACCGCTTCCTTAAAGGCACAGGTCCCAAGAAGCAGCAGTCCTCCGAAATCGAAATCATCGCGGAGAGCGCCCTCCTGACAGTCAATGACGGGGGCGCCTGTTACGACTCCCTCCTTCGAAATAAAACGGTCAGCATACAGAAATACAGCATCAGTGTCATCAGCGATCTGGAGCATGCGCTCCAGGGCTCCGGACACGAGCGAGAGGTCCGTAGGCTTTGTATAGAGGAGGATAAACTCCCCTTCGGCGGCCTCTGCTATGGTCTTGAGGGTTGATGTAGCCGTCAAAGGATCCTCGACTACGCAAACACGGTCAACCTCCGCTTCGCGGGACAGCACGTCCGCCTGCGAAGGAAGCATTACAAAAGCATCAATTCTTCCCATATCTTTATCTTTTGCTGAACATCAGGTCCATGTCCCGGTCCATCGCGGGTCCCGCCACCGCCTCCGGAACGAACTTCCAGGAGCCAAGAATGGAGCGGTCCGAGACTGTCTCAGGGGAGATTTTCCCCTTTTCCAGGAGAAAATCATACATTATACTGCGGATTTCAGGATACTTCTCCACGGTAAGTTCCGCAACCTCCTCACTGCCAATCCCCGTTTCGCGGAGGAGGTCTCCGCCGCCGCTCGCCCTGTAGGAAGTCATTGCGACATTGTACTTCCTTGTAAGCTCGAACGGAGTACCGTCTGCCATAGAGGCTATTACGATACGTTCTCCGAAAGGTTTAGTGACATCGACCGTATAATTGATTCCGGCCGCCGAATCAAAATTGTAAGACCTTTCCACGAATGACCACCCACCCTGACCGGTGCGGCTGTCGTCGCGGGCTTCGATATTGAGGATATGGTCCATACGGCGGGATTCCACGGTCCTTATCCACTTTCCGTAGGAAACTTCCAGATAGTCCTTGATCTGCTGACCGCTCATCTGAACGACATAGAGCTGGTTCTCATAAGGGTACAGAGTGAAAAGGTCGTTGAATGCAAGAGGGCCTTTTGCGATGAATCCGTTATAAGTCAGCGGGGCGGCAAAGGAAATCTCCGCGGGCTTGCAGCGGAGCGAAACGGTATGGACAAGGTCGATATAAGGGCACATCCCCCTGTACGCATCCCTCGTATAAAGGTCTATGTCAAGAGAGCCGATAACTCTCGTTGAGAACGACTTGACGGCCTCGAAATCCTTTCTGAAAGCCTCCCTCATTACGGGGTCAGCCTTTTTCGCATCCACCGGGATAAGGTCCGATTCGAATGATTTTGAGACAACCTTCCCGCTTTCCACCCTTATGTGCATCTTCCCGTGGGCGACGAAACGGCTGTGACTTCCGGAATTTAGAAGAGCGCAGGTATCACGGGTTTCGACATAAGGCCTGTGGTCGTGGCCGCAAACGAGGAAATCCACACCGCGGACGCTGTTCAGCGCATCCAGAGCCTCAGCCTCGAGTATTGTTCCGTCACCCAGCCCGCAGGCGGAGTGCATTGTGGCGACAACAACGTCAGGACGCTCCTTCTTCCTTACGAAGTCCACATCCCTCTGGATAATGTCTGCTATAGGGACAAAGTCCATTCCGGAAAAAAGGTCCTCCGATATCCAGGCGCGTATATTCGCATTTGTATAGCCCAGAATGGCAATCTTCAGTCCGGCCTTCCGGACAGTCTTGTAAAGAGGGAAATAAGGTTTCCCGTTGTCCGTCCTTACTGCGTTTCCACCGAGAAAATCCGCCCCGGCGCGGCGAAGGTCCGCGGCAACCCTGTCATAGACCGGATGCCCAGTCTCAACGTCGTGATTGCCAACGGCGACCGCATCATAGCGCATATATTCGAGAAGACGCGGAAACAGATGGGCCGATGCGGTATCGACATAATTGTAATAATAAGCGGCATTGTCGCCCTGGAGACAGTCTCCCGCGTCCACGAGAAGCACGTTATCGAAGCCGTCCGCCGTACGGACGCTGTCGATGTAGTAGTTAATCGCGAACAGGGACTGGCGCTGAGTGTCGTTGACATAGCTGGAGTCGAACCAGGTGCCGTGGACATCATTTGTCGACAGGACTGTCAGGGTATAATCTCCGTCACGGAGTGTCCTGGAGCAGGATAAAACGGAAATAACGGCCGCCGCGGCAGCTATGATGGACCTGTAATTCATATCTGTCTGTTAACGGGGAAAACCGCCGCCCATACCCATCGCGCGGGCCCGCTTGAGAAGATCTCCGGAAGCGGCTCCCCTCATCATCTTGCGGGTTCCTTCAAACTGTTTGAGAAGACGGTTGACATCCGGAACTGAGGTTCCGGAACCGGCCGCAATCCTCTGACGACGGCTGCCGTTGATTATCTCCGGATGCTCTCTCTCCTCGGGGGTCATCGAAAGGATTATGGCTTCCGTTGACTTGAAGGCCTTGTCGTTGTCAATGTCAACATCCTTCAGGGCCTTCCCCACTCCGGGAATCATCCCTGCAAGATCCTTGATATCTCCCATCTTCTTGACCTGCTGGATTTGCTCATAGAAATCCCAGAGGGTGAACTGGTCCTTCGCCATTTTCTTCCTGAGGGCGCGGGCTTCCTTCTCGTCGAATTGGGCCTGGGCCTTCTCTACGAGGGAAACGACATCGCCCATACCAAGGATTCTGTCTGCTGTCCTGTCAGGATGGAAGATGTCGAGGGCCTCCATTTTTTCACCCGTGGAGACAAACTTGATGGGCTTTCCGACGACTGCCTTGATAGAAAGGGCCGCACCGCCGCGGGTATCGCCGTCCATTTTAGTAAGGACAACGCCGTCGAAATCCAGCCTGTCGTTAAAGGCTTTCGCCGTTTCAACCGCATCCTGACCGGTCATCGCATCTACGACAAAGAGGGTCTCCGTAGGCCTGACGGCACTGTGGAGGGCGGAAATCTCATCCATCAGCTCCTGGTCCACGGCAAGGCGGCCGGCAGTATCTATGATTACAACGGAATAACCTTCGCTGCGGGCCTTGGAAATAGCGCCCTGGGCTATTTTGACAGGGTCTTTCTCCCCTTCTTCCGTATAAACGGGAACTCCGACGCTCCCGCCAAGCACCTTCAGCTGCTCAGTAGCTGCTGGACGGAAAGTGTCGCAAGCGGCAAGAAGGACCTTGATCCCTCGTTTGGACTTGATGTGAAGGGCAAGCTTTCCGGAGAAAGTCGTCTTACCGGAACCGTTCAGACCGGCGACCAGCACAACGGCCGGATTGCCCTTTATATTGATGTCAGATGCCTCAGAGCCCATAAAGGCCGCGAGTTCATCCCTCATTATCTTGACCATCAGCTGCTGGGGCTTCACTGCCGTGAGGACGTTCGCTCCCAATGCCTTTTCCTTCACCGTATTGCAGAAATCCTTGGCCACCTTGTAACTGACATCAGCATCAAGAAGGGCCTTACGGATATCCTTCATCGTCTCTGCGACGTTGATCTCGGTGATTTTTCCTTCTCCCTTCAGTATTTTGAATGAGCGTTCCAGCCGCTCCGAAAGATTCTCAAACATCGTTGTCTTTGGTTAATCGTACAAATTTAGCAATTTTTTTTCCATAAACATTTAACGGCTTTCCCGATGACAGACAGCAAGTTACAAGGGTGCGATTTGCGGTTAATTTTCATAACCGTCTCGGTTTCAATATGTTGCTCCCGAAAAGTGTGGTAATTTTGCCGGTTTTTCCAAACGGCTATTCTTCTTATAATTGCATAAAAAAACAGAAGATATGGCTAGGAAAAGAAAAACATTAATCAGCCGGATACGTCAATTCTTTCTCCGGGAGGACAAAAAAGTCACTTACGGCCGGAAGGGTGCTTCAGCAGAGAGACTAAGATTGTCGATGGAAAGTCTTGACACGGCATTTCAGGACTGGGTTGAAAGGAAGTGCTACCGTATTCCGCACCGGAACATAGAAGAGGCTGCAGAAAGCATCGGGACGGACAAGGCCACCCTGAACATATACTTCAGGGAAATAAAACGATGCGACTTCAGGTCCTGGAGGACCCGTCGCCGCATATTGGATGCGATGGAAATAATGAAGGAGGAACCCTTGACACCCATATCCGTGATTGGCGAGAGAGTCGGATTCTCTGACCGTTCCAACTTCTCCCGCCAATTCAGGAAAATATCCGGGCTTACGCCCACCGACTGGAAGCTCAGTCTTTAACCGAGGCCATTCCGGCGGTACGCTTCGATACTACCGGAGCGTCAAGGGCCTTGGCATTCACGCTGGCCGCTCCGGCGAGGTCATAACTTACAGAGCCGGCCTTTCCCGCGAGTGTTAAGTCAGCTGCGCCTGCAACACGGATGGACACATCTCCCTTGACTGCGAGCCCTTCAAGGTCTACATCTCCGGCACCATTGACTCCAACCGTAACATTCTCGCACTGAAGAGCGCCAAGCTCGACATCTGCTGCGCCGTTTACATCGAGAGAGAAAACCTTGCAGGAGAGATTCTTTATGTCGATATCGCCGGCACCGTTGACTCTCATATCGAAGTCGCCCTCTGTCGTAATCCTGTCAGCGTCGAACTCCGAGGCGCCGTTAACTGTAAGGCCACGGAGAACGGGGGCCTCCACAAAGACCTTTACGTCCCGCGTAATGCGTTTGTTGTCCTTTGTCCTCAGGACGAGCTGGTCACCGCTGACATACACGTCGAGAATACCGAGGGTTTTCTCATCGGCCTCGATACGGACGGCGTAAGCGTCCGCTTGTGTAAATACCACGTCGTAGGCACCGTAGGAGGCGATTCTATCGAATCCGCTAAGGTCTTCTGACCGCTCCGTTATGTCATGATCATTGAACATGTCAGGGTCGGTAATCCTGATGGTGACCATCTTGCAGGAAGAGAGGGAGAACACAGCGATGGCGGCAGCTGCCGCAAGCATTATCTTTTTCATTTTTCATATGGTTTACTTTTCAAAAATTGTGGTATCCAGTCCCAGAAGGTCCATCCTTCTGAGGATTTCAGGCACATCCTTCTCGAGGAAATCCTTCCTCTGGAGGGCAAGAACTATGTCGCGGGCCTCCGGGCATACGAAGTAGCCTATTCCGCGCTTGTTGTATATGATTCCATCGGCCGTGAGCTTTTCATAGGAGCGCATCATCGTGTTCGGATTTACACCGATCTCTGCGCCGTACTCCCTTACGGAAGGGAGTCTGTCCTCTTCTCCAAGCTCACCCCTTAGGATTCTCTCCGAGACTACATCGACAATCTGGAGATAAATGGGTTTATCCTGATTGAAAACCATAGTCAGTCGCGTTTTAATGGGAAATAGTGCGTAACCTGTACCAGATTCCTGCTCCAAGCCCAGCGGCCACGAGCGTTGAGGCGATGTTGCACCACGTAAAGGCTCCGTTGACGAAGTCCGTAACTTTACCTATCTGCTCTGTACTTGAGAGAGCATCGACCTCCATAGCCCAGCTCTCGAACGAAGGGATGAAGAGCGCGGCCGCGATGGTTGAAATTATCGATAAGGCGAAGATGATTCCAATTCCGCCTGCGACCTTGAACTTTTTGAAGCAGATTCCACAGAGGACGAAAAGAAGGATGTTGTTGATGTACTGCATAACCGTCCCATATATAAGAGGTGCAAGGGAGAAGGTAAACTCCATCCCGTCTTCAGCAAGGACGACCTTCCCGTTCTCAAGACCAATCTCACTCCCTGCCTCGCTAAGCAGCGCTCCCGTACCGCCGAAGATAGAATCAGTCATCGTCGGATCTATAAGGGTAAGGAGAGCGTCGGATGCAAGGAATACGGCAAAGAATGCCGCCGGGATGACGATAAGGCTCATAATCATCATCGAAACGAACTTCTCTGTTATCGATGCCGGGATCATAAGCCAGGCCGTTCCGGCCTTCTTCTCCGTCAGGTAGCCATACGTCCTTGTCTGATAAAACACAAGGGCGAGGAAAGCCATCATCATAACCATCATCCTGATTGCGATGTGGGGACTTGACCACGAGAACACGGCCACCATCGATATGAGCCCATAGATCAGATAGAATATCACACCGGAGAACCCGATGAAAATGGCAGCCTTCGTATGAGTCCTCCACATTCTGGAGAAATCAAATTTGAAATAATTCCAGAACCTGTTCCAGCTAAATACTTCGTTTTTCATATCAGTAGCCTCCTCTATTTGAATAGGTTTTTGATTTCGTCCTTATGGGCGTGAACGGCGTTGAAAAGAGCCTCGATATTAACCTTGGACTCCTCTCCGGTGGTGTTCCGGTAAACCTGAATGGCACCCCCCGCCGTCTGTTCCATATAATAGGAACCGGGGTGGATTTCCGTGCCGTAATCGAAGTAGAGCTTCTCCGTTATCTCCTCGATGGAAGCGTTGAGAAGGACGTCCTGACGGTCCAGGATAATGATAGGATCGATAATATTCTCAAGGTCACGGACCTGATGAGTTGAAATCACAATGACGGACTCCTCACCGGTATACTTTGTGACAGCCTTGCGGAACTGGGCCTTTGAAGGAATATCCAGTCCGTTGGTTGGCTCATCGAGATAATACAGCGCGGCATTGCAGGCGAGGGCAAAGCTGATCCAGGTCTTTTTCAGCTGACCGGAAGACATCTTTGTCATCTTCTGCTCAGGATCGACCTCGAACACTTGGAGAATCTCGAGAAACTTTTCAAGTGAGAAATCCGGCCAAAGCTTACCGGTCTCCTCCGCAAAGCTCTTCGCCTTCGAATTCATCGGCGCCACCTCATCCGGAAGATAGAACTGTTTCCCAAGAAGCGAAGGCTCCCTCTTCGAAGGTACCATTCCGTCAACCTCAATCGATCCGTTCTGGGGTTTCTTAAGACCGGCAAGAAGAGTCAGAAGCGTTGTCTTCCCTACTCCGTTCTCCCCGAGAAGTCCGTAAATCTTCCCTTCCGTGAGCTCCATCGAAATGTTCCTCAGGACCGGAATCGCTCCGTACTTGAAGCTTAAATCGTTGATTTTAATCATATTACCTATTATTTGAACTTATTGTTACGTAGTGTATTAGTTCATTAGTACACCGCAAAGGTAATGACATTTTTTTATTCTGCAAATTTTTTTGCAGAATTTTATCATTTCTTTGTCACCGCGCAGTAGGGGTCGCCGCCGGCGACAGAGCGTAGGGTGACGAAGGAAGTGCGAAGCGGGGAAATTGGTTTTTCCGGCCGGTGCCGGAAAAATAATTTCACCGCGCAGCAGGGGTCGCCGCCGGCGACAGGCGATGGATCAGTGCCAGACGCTGCGGATGAAGGGGGTCTGGTAGAGGTAAGGGAGTTTTGTAAGAGTCCAGCCGGGGTCAGAAAGAATCAGGGATGCGCGTTTACCGCGGGTGATGGAGCCCATGGAGTCGCTTACCCCCATCGCATAAGCCGAATTCAAAGTCACTGCACACAGTGCCTCAATCGGAGTGAGACGCATTTTAATGCAACCGAGTGCCATCACAAAACGCATATCCCCCGAAGGAGACGATCCCGGATTGTAGTCCGAAGCGAGAGCGACACCGAGCCCGGCCCGGATGAAACCCTTGGCATTGGCATAAGGAATGCCCAGGAAGAAAGACGATCCCGGAAGCATCGTGGGCATAGTCCCGGAATCCCGAAGGGCCTCTATCTCCGCTTCAGTCGTCCTCTCGAGATGGTCCACTGAAAGAGCCCCGTAATGGACACCGACCTGGACTCCCCCGCTGACATCCAGCTCATTAGCGTGAATCTTCGGACGGAGCCCACACCGCGCCCCAGCCTCAAGGATAGCCGCCGTGTCCTCAACCGTAAAGAAGCCCTTGTCGCAGAACACATCCACATAATCCGCCAGTTCCGCCGCACGCGGCATCATTTCGACTACAGTGCGGACATACTCCTCGTGAGAGTACCCGCGGCCAACAGCGTGGGCTCCGAGAAAAGTGGACTTGACCGTGATTGGAACGGCCTCGCGGATGCGGCGGATTACCCGGAGCATCTTAAGCTCATCCTGAGGATTGAGCCCATATCCGCTCTTGATCTCAACCGCGCCGGTTCCCTTGTCCATTATTTCGCGTACGCGAGGGAGCGAAGCGGCGAAAAGATCATCCTCGGAACACCTGTGAAGGATATCGGAAGAATTGAGAATTCCGCCGCCCCGGGCGGCGATTTCCTCATAGGAAAGCCCCGAGAGCTTGTCGAGGAACTCCCCGTCCCGGCTTCCGGCATAGACAAGATGAGTATGGCTGTCACAAAAGGCGGGGATAACAAGTCCGCCTTCAGCATCTACAGTCTCACCCGAAGGGTGCGGGGTGGACATAGGAGCGAAATCCTCAATGATTCCGTCAGAGAAGGATATCCACGCGTCGTGGAGGATTCCCGTCTCCCCCATCCCTGCGCCAGTTTTCCGAAGGACACCCTCCGGAACAACCCCCGCGAGCTCACCTATGTTGACGATAACGGTTCTCATAGGGGCAGCTCTTCGGTGCGGAGAAATTTGACAGAGCGCTCAATCAGAGGATGCATATAAGTGTCGTTCTCAATGAAAGGGACGGACTTCCGGTAGTCAGCGAATACCTTCTCGATGGGCTCAGATGACCGGGCGGGACGACGGAATTCAAGGGCCTGGGCCGCATTGAAAAGCTCGATTGCAAGCACGGTTTCCACATTGTCAGCAACCCGGACAAGTTTTGTGGCAGCATTTGCGCCCATCGAAACGTGATCCTCCTGACCCTGAGAAGAAGGAATCGAATCGCAGGAAGCCGGCCAGCAGAGGCCCTTGTTCTGGCTCACGATAGACGCTGCCGAGTACTGGGGAATCATAAATCCGCTGTTGACTCCGGGATTCGGGGCCAGATATTTAGGAAGCCCGCGGAGACCGTGGATGAGGCGGTAAATACGCCTTTCAGAGATGCTGGACAGCTCCGACAGGGCGATTGCAAGGGAGTCCATAGGGATGGCGATGGGCTCACCGTGGAAGTTTCCGGCGGAAATGACCATATCCTCGTCAGGGAAGACGTTGGGGTTATCCGTAGCTGAATTAATCTCATTTTCGATGACGGACTTGACATAAAGGATGTTGTCCTTAACCGCACCGTGGACCTGAGGGATGCAGCGGAAGCTGTAGGGATCCTGGACGTGTTCCTTGGGGCGACGGATAAGTTCACTGCCATCAAGAAGCTGCATAAAGCGCTCCCCTGTCATTATCTGGCCCCTGTGGGGACGGATTCTGTGAGTGAGCGGAAGGAACGGCTCGATTCTGCCGTCGAAAGCCTCGAGCGACATGGCGCCAATTACATCAGCCCATTTCGACAGGCGGATCGCCTTCAGCAGCGACCACACCGCGTGGGCGCTCATAAACTGTGTTCCGTTCAGAAGGGCCAGGCCTTCCTTGGACTGGAGCGTGATGGGCTTCCAGCCTTTTTCAGCCCATACTTCCGCAGAAGGCCGGACCTCACCCTTGTAAAGGACCTCGCCAAGGCCTATCAGGGGAAGGCTCATATGGGCAAGCGGGGCAAGATCGCCCGAGGCTCCGAGGGAGCCCTGCTGATACACAATGGGAAGAATGTCCGAATTGAACATATCGATAAGCCTCTGGAGAGTCTCCAGCTGGACGCCGGAGTGCCCGTAAGAGAGGCTCTGGGCCTTCAGGAAGAGCATTATCTTGACTATCTCCGGACGTACTTTCTCCCCGGTCCCGCAGGCGTGGGACATCACGAGGTTGTGCTGCAGGGCGGAAAGTTCATCCTTAGGGATTGTCACGTTATAGAGTGAACCGAAACCGGTTGTGATGCCGTAGATGGGCCTGTCGATATCCTCCATCTTGCTGTCGAGGTAAGCACGGCATTTAAGGACGGCGGCACGGCTCTCGTCGGAAAGGGCAAGGGTCGCGTGGCTGTCGATTATTTCCTTCAGTTTTTCAAGGGTAAGCCTTTCACTGGAAATATAATGGATCATAGACCTTCTTCGTTTAGGGTTTGTTTTACGAGATCGTCGCTTGCGAGGTTAGGGAGGGTTACGCGGAGCTCAGGCGTCCTTTCCATCTCCCTTCGGATTGCTTCCATGGACCCTTCGTTACGTGCCCAGCTACGCCGGGTGATTCCGTTGTTGACGTCCCAGAAGAGCATACTCCTGATTCTCCTGTCCGCGGCTTCGCTGCCATCTATGACCATACCGAAACCGCCGTTTATAACCTCGCCCCAGCCAACACCGCCGCCGTTGTGGATCGACACCCACGTCGCGCCACGGAAAGCATCGCCGATAACGTTCTGGACGGCCATGTCTGCGGTGAACTGCGAACCGTCGTAGATATTGGAAGTCTCGCGGAAGGGTGAATCCGTTCCGGAAACATCGTGATGGTCACGGCCGAGAACTATAGGAGCGGTAATCTCCCCACGCCGGATAGCGTCGTTGAATGCGAGGGCGATCTTTGTCCTGCCCTCGCAGTCTGCGTAGAGTATCCGGGCCTCAGACCCTACCACAAGGTGATTTCTGCCGGCTTCCTCAATCCAATGGATATTATCCCTCATCTGGGGCGCTATATCCTCGGGAGAAGACTCCGCAATGCGGGAAAGGACCTCTACAGCAATCCTGTCGGACTTTGCGAGGTCTTCCGGATCCTCGCTCATACATACCCATCTGAAAGGCCCGAAGCCGTAATCGAAATACATCGGGCCCATTATATCCTGCACATATGAAGGATAGCGGAACCGTCCGTCCGCGCGAAGAACGTCCGCACCGGCACGGGAACTCTCAAGAAGGAAAGCGTTTCCGTAATCGAAGAAGTACATTCCCCTTTCCGCAAGACGGTTGACCGCCGCGACGTGACGCCGTAGCGACGCCTTCACCGCCTCCTTGAAACGCTCCGGCTCCTCTGCCATCATACGCTTGGATTCCTCGAGGGAGTATCCGACAGGATAATACCCTCCGGCCCAGGGATTATGGAGCGAAGTCTGGTCAGAACCAAGGTCCACGTGGACACCTTCATCCGCAAGCCTTTCCCAGAGGTCCACGACATTCCCAACATATGCAATCGAGACCACTTCCTTTGCGGCCACCGCCTTCCGGATACGCGGGATAAGCTCATCCAGGGAGTCATACTGCTCGTCCACCCATCCCTGCTCAAACCTCTTTCCTGCGGCGAGGGGGTTGATTTCCGCGATGACACTGACCACTCCGGCGATGTTTCCCGCCTTGGGCTGCGCGCCCGACATACCACCCAGTCCCGCGGAAACGAACAGGAGACCTCCACGGTCATCCCCGTCAAGTCCCTTCGCGCGAAGCTGCTTCCTCGCAGCGTTCATCACCGTAATCGTAGTTCCGTGGACAATTCCCTGGGGACCTATGTACATATATGAACCGGCCGTCATCTGACCGTACTGGGACACGCCCAGGGCGTTGAATTTCTCCCAATGGTCCGGCTTGGAGTAATTCGGGATGACCATACCGTTGGTGACGACGACGCGGGGCGCATCCTTGTGGGAAGGGAAAAGTCCAAGAGGATGACCGGAGTACATAACCAGCGTCTGCTCATCCGTCATCGTAGCCAGATACTTCATCACAAGGCGGTACTGGGCCCAGTTCTGGAAGATTGCGCCATTGCCGCCGTAGATAATCAGCTCGTGCGGATGCTGGGCGACTCTGGGGTCCAGGTTGTTCTGGATCATTGCCATAATAGCCGCAGCCTGGACACTCTTTGCGGGATACTCCCAGATGGGCCTTGCGTACATCTTGTACGAAGGCCTGTAACGATACATATAGATACGGCCGTAGGCCTTGAGCTCTCCTGCGAACTCCTTTGCGAGGAAGGCGTGCTGCTCCTCGGGAAAGTACCTGAGGGCGTTTTTCAGGGCCAGTTCCTTCTCTTCGCGGGAAAGGATGTCCTTTCGCCTCGGGGCGTGGTTCACATCCTTGTCATAGGGTTTTGCCTCAGGAATCAGGGACGGGATTCCTTCGAGGATTTCCTTGTGGAAACTCTTCATATTGCGATAATGTTGTTTACCTCGTCAATTACTTCCTTCTCGAGAGCCTCAGCCTCCTTTACAATAGCATCAGCACGCTCCAGAAGCGGCTGGGCCGGCGTCTTGTCTTCAAGGCCGGCGGCGTTGATACGGACATTAAGGTATGCTCCCTTGATTCCCGCGACGGCGGCAAGGGCGGCGACGCCTGCGTCGGAAGCCGATGCAGGATTACCCCGACGGGCCATATCAAGCGCAAGGGGAAGCGCCTTCAGGGCACATTCCATAGTACGGAGGGGAACCGATGCCGCATAGAGAGTCGCCTCCTCGAGGGCTGCGGCCCTTGCCGCCTTCTCCTCCGGAGTGCCCTTCGGCATTGAGAACACGTCCATTATGCGGTTGAAGGCAGCCGTATCCTCGTCCACGAGGCCGATGAGTTCTTTCATCACGGCCTGCCCCTTCACGGCGACATCCGAGAACAGTTCCCAGCGGTCATCCCATCCCCTCTTGTGGGCGGAGAGATTTGCGACCATCGTCGCGAGAGCGGCGCCGAAAGCTGCCATCGCTGCCGATACGGATCCGCCGCCGGGGGCTGCGGATTCCGATGCCGTCTCCGCAGCAAACTGTTTGACGCTCATCCTGACGAGCCTCTCCTTCCGGGAAAGGGTCTCCTCATCTTCAAGAAGGTATTCTATGACCTTTTCCGAAGGGTTGAAGGGTTTGAGGTCATCAAGGGACATAGACTTTACGGCAATCTTCACGATTTCCTCCTCGCCGATCCCGAGGGAGCGCTGCTGCCTCGCAAGGTAGAACTTTCCCGCATCGAGAAGCACCTTTTTCGGGATAAGGCCCACGATCTCGGCTCCGGTTACCTTCAGCCCGCGTGCGGCTGCCGCGCGGCAGACTTCCTCGTATGCAACGTGGAGCGGAACGGCTTCGATGTCAGTGATGTTCATCGAGACCTGCGCTATCCCGTATTCGTCGATATACCAGCCAATTGCTTTGCAGCCCTTAAGGGTGCCGGGAATCCATATCTGCTTCCCGTTTTCATCCTTGAGGAGCTTTCCCGTAAGAGAGCCTCCCTCGCGGGCCTTCCGGCCCTTCTCACGTACGTCGAAGGCGACCGCCATCGCGCGGCGGGTCGACGTCGTGTTGAGATTGTAGTTTACGGCAATGAGGAAATTGCGGGCGCCCACGTTCGTCGCCCCGCATTTTGCGACGGTCTCATCATACTCTCCGCCAAAGTCCGGACGCTTTGCCGGATCTTTGAACTTTTCCTCGAGAGCCTCGTACTCCCCTTCCCTGCATACGGCAAGATTCCTCCTCCCGGGGGTGAAAGCTGCTGCCTCATAGCAGTAGCAAGGGATTCCAAGCTCTTCGTAGAGGCGTTTTGCAAGGGCGCGGGCCATTTCCGCACATTCCTCCAGAGTGACTTCGGATACCGGGACGAGCGGGAGGACGTCGAGGGCTCCGCTGCGGGGATGGGCCCCGTGATGGGTCCTCATATCGATGAGTTCCTTCGCAGCCCTTGCCCCCTGGAAAGCGGCCTCAACGACGCTCTCCGGATCTCCGACGAAGGTTACGACCGTACGGTTCGTTGCCTCACCGGGGTCCACGTCGAGGACCTTCACGCCTCCTGAAGCTTCTATGGATTTTACAATGCTGTCAATTACTTCCCTGCTTCTCCCCTCGGAGAAATTGGGGACACATTCGATTATTCGTGCCATTTACTGTGGTCTTTTTTAGCAGTGTCAAATATAGTCAAATCCGTGGACATAAGCAAGGTCCACGGATTTGTTACACACCGGAAGTTACAGCCCAGAGTACAACTCCGACACTCACTGCAACATTAAGGGAGTGCTTCGAGCCCTTCTGGGGTATTTCAAGGGAAAAATCGCAGAAATCGACGGCCTCCTGGTCAACTCCTGAGACCTCATTCCCGAATACAAGGGCATACTTTTTCCCTGCCTCAGGGCGAAAGTCCCCGAGCTTTATGGAATGTACCGTCTGTTCCACGGCGACAAGAGTATAACCCTCCTCACGGAGCCTTTTCAGAGCATCGAGAGTTTTCCCGAAATACTCCCAGGGCACAGCTTCTTCCGCTCCGATGGCGGTCTTGTGGATTTCTGCCGATGGCGGGACTGCGCTGATTCCGCAGACACAGACCTTGTCCACGCCGAAGGCGTCGGAGCTGCGGAAAGCGGATCCGACATTATGGGCACTGCGGATATTATCAAGGACGACGACGACTCCGCTATCCGGAAGATTCCGGTATTCTTCCTTGGAGACGCGGCCCATCTCAGTCACAAGCAGTTTCCTGTCTCTCATTACCACCCTTTTTTTATATTCTCTGCCATCTCGTATGCAAGCCTCGCCCTTGCCTCGCGGCTGTACCAGGCGATATGCGGCGTCAACAGAATCCTTTCCGGATGCTTCGAATGAAGGTAAGGATGATCTTCCCGAAGGGGCTCCTTCTCATATACGTCGATTCCGATTCCCGCTATCACACCCTCATCCACAGCCTCCACGAGGTCCTTCTCCACTGCGATTCCGCCGCGGGAAACATTTACAAGATATGCCGTAGGCTTCATAAGACGCATCTTTGGAAGGTCTATGAGTCCGGCAGTGGAGGGGTTCATCGGGCAGTGGATGCTGACAACGTCAGACTCCCTGAGGAGGGTTTCGAGCGGGACGGAAGGATAACCCTTACAGTGAGACGTACCCGAGGTCGAATAATAGATGACCTTCATTCCGAAGGCTGTCCCGATAGCTGATACCTTCTGCCCGATTGCCCCCATCCCGATTATTCCGAGGGTTTTCCCGGCGAGTTCTGTAAAAGGATGTTCCGGATCGATATGGACCGAGCCGGCGCTGTACTTGCCGCTACGGATATAATCATCGTAGTGGAAAGCCCTTCCGGCAAGGTTCAGGATATGCATCCAGGCAATCTGGGCAACGGAATCAGTAGAGTAACCGGCGACGTTACGGACGATGACTCCACGCTCCTTGCACAGTTCCACATCTATATTGTTAATCCCCGTACCGGCCTCGCAGATAAGCCTCAGCTTAGGGGCCGCATCAAGGAAAGCCTTGTCCACGATTACCTTGTTCACAAGGACCACATCCGCTTCAGCGACGCGCTCCCGCGCATCTTCCGGAGTGGAAGAAGGGTAGCAGGTGAGCTCACCGAGGGCTGCAATACAATCGAGGGAAACATCGCCCATCGTAAGGGCATCAAGGAATACTATCTTCATAACTCCTGTATGGGTTTTTGCAAAAATACGGAAAAATACTATTTTTGCGTACTCAAACCACAGAAAAGATGACCTACGACTCTCTCCTTGGAAAACTCAGGACGGTGCTCGCCGAAGACGAGGCCGCCGGAGGGTCGTATCGCAATTTCCGTCCGCTGGCTATCCGGATGCTGCTTGACAAGTCCGTCGCCCAGCCCCTTTTCCCCACACAGCTTCCTGACATCAAAGTTCCCGTCGAAAAAGAAGTTTCTGAGGGGAAGTTCAAGGGTGGCCGCTACAATTCCGCCCTTTATGGAGGCGCGTCTGTGGATGAGGCGTCCCTCTGCGATGCAATAGCAGATACGGCTTATGCCCAGCTGTCCCGCCTCCAGTACGTTGTCGCTGGTCCCAAACCAGCAGACGAGATGGAACGCGCAACGGCGTACACAATAGCCGTATACACCATTTTCGCGATTCTCCGTAATGGTCTCTCAGAGGCTGATTTCAGGCGGCTTTACGACCGTAGCTGGGAGAACTATTTCACCCTGTATACCGCAAGGGCTGTGCGTGAGGATATGGACACCGGCTGGAAGGGAAAGTATTCCTCCGCTTCAGTCTTCTATCCACTTGGCTAAGCCTATGGGCCCTCAGGCTCCAGTGTACCCCGAAAACCGTCCACATACAAGGGTTTTCAATCCCCAAACGTCGCAGGTGGTGCTCCGGGAGACACCACCTGCGACGAAAACAGGCAAAAACGTAGCAGGTGGTGCTTTTCACGGCACCACCTGCGACAGGGAGTTTTGAATCTACGCCCCGAGCCTCTTGCCGAGCCTTGCGCGGATCTCGCGGAGGAACTCCAGAGAGGTGAGGCCCTTGGGAGCGACGCCTTCGGAAAGGCTCACGAGGTCCTTGGTCTCGAGACCTTCGTTAAGGGTGTCGAAGCAGGCCTGCTCAAGCTGATTTGCATAGTTCACGAGCTCCGGGAGGTTGTCAATCTCTCCCCTCTTGCGGAATGCCCCGCTCCAGGCGAAGATCGTTGCCATAGGGTTAGTCGATGTCTCTTCACCCTTGAGGTACTTGTAGTAGTGACGGGTTACGGTACCATGGGCCGCTTCGTACTCATACTTGCCGTCAGGGCTTACGAGAACGGATGTCATCATTGCGAGAGAGCCGAACGCCGTGGACACCATATCCGACATAACGTCGCCGTCGTAGTTCTTGCAGGCCCATATAAAGCCGCCTTCAGAACGCATCACGCGGGCGACTGCGTCGTCGATAAGGGTGTAGAAATACTCGATTCCCGCAGCATCGAAGGCTTCCTTGTACTCCTGGAACACTTCTTCGAAGATAGCCTTGAAGCGGCCGTCATATTTCTTGGAGATGGTGTCCTTTGTCGCGAACCAGAGCGTCTGCTTGACGTCAAGGGCGTATTTGAAGCAGCTGTGGGCGAAACTGCGGATGGACTGGTCCGTATTGTGCATACCCTCGATGACGCCGGGACCGGAAAACTCGTGGATAATCTCTTCGATTCTCTCTCCGGAAGCTCCTTCGAAAACGAGCTTTGCGACACCGGGCTCGTGGGTCTGGATTTCTACGTCACGGTAAACGTCGCCATAGGCGTGACGGGCAATCGTGATGGGCTTTTTCCAGAACTTGACCGCGGGATGGATCGAGGGGATGGTAATAGGGGTGCGGAATACGGTTCCGTCCAGCATAGCACGGATGGTTCCGTTAGGGCTCTTCCACATCTGATGGAGGTTGTACTCGCTCATCCTCTGGACATTAGGAGTGATTGTCGCACACTTTACGGCAACGCCGAGGCGCTTTGTGGCGTTGGCACTGTCGATGGTCACCTGGTCCGATGTCTTGTCGCGGTTAGGCAGTCCAAGGTCGTAGTATTCTGTCTTAAGGTCCACGAAGGGAAGGATGAGTTCATCCTTTATCATCTTCCACAGGATCCTTGTCATTTCGTCGCCGTCCATCTCGACAAGCGGCGTAGTCATCTTGATCTTTTTCATAGTCTTCATTTCGGGCAAAGCCGGTAAATCTACTTTTGGTTTTTGTAATAATTCATAAGACATCCGTCGGCGAGGATCTCCCTCTCTGCGGCGGTAAGGTTACGGAAATAAAGGTGCAGAGGGTGTTTGGAGCCGTCTTTAGCACGGAGTACAATGGCGTCTGTTTCCTCCGCTCCGCCGAGTATTGCCTCGCGGATTCCGGGGATATATACATAGTCGCCTACCTCGTAGTCGAAAGCTTTATCCGGGTCCATTGTGAAAGGGACGATGCCCCAGTTGATGCAGTTCGAGCGATAACGCTTCGTCGCATACTCGTAGCAGATGTTCGCATCTCCGCCAAGCACCTTCTGGCAGGAAGCAGCCTGCTCACGGGCGCTGCCGTCGCCGGGCTTTCGCGCAAAGACGCAGGATCCGAAGGAAGTATCCTCCGCGTTCGCTCCCAGCGCCTTCAGGGCCTTTGCAAGCGACTCGGGAACATTGCCTTCGCGGCGGGAGCGGTCATCGGCCTGAATCCTCTTTGCGGCAGGGACGTAGCCGGGGACCCGCCTCGAGAGGGCGAATTCGCTGAGCCGGAGAGGATTGGACCTGTAGGAGGAGGTCTCTCCGGAAGGAATCAGCTCATCAGTCGTAGTGACGGGGTCCTGAATGACAGCGGCAAGTTCCAGAAGCATATCCTTCTGCATAGGATACATCGTGGGCCAGTCCTTGATGTTGGGCCCATAACGGAGTTCGACGGAAAGGTCAGCCTTGCCGAATCCGTTGTAGATGCGTTTTTCGTAGATATGGCCGTCGAAGCTGTAGGGCTTGTGCCTGTCTTCGTATTCAATATCGGTCGCTGCGGTGATTACGCCGCCGTTTGCTGCAGTTGCAGCGATGGACCTTGCGTCCATAAGGGCCACCATCGAAATCTGGCCCTCGCCGGGCTTGGAACCTTCGCGGTTGGGGAAGTTACGGGTCGTATGGCGGATGGAAAGTCCGTTGTTCGAAGGAACGTCGCCTGCGCCGAAGCACGGGCCGCAGAAAGCGGGCTTGATCACGACACCGGCTTCGAGTAGTTCCTCCGCAATGTGGTTTCTGGTTGTCGCCAAATAAACAGGGGTGCTCTGGGGGTATGCGCTCATCGTGAAGTAATCGTTGCCGATGGATTTTCCCTTCAGGATTGTCGCAGCCTCGGAAAGGTTGTCGTAGGTTCCGCCGGAGCAGCCTGCGATGATACCCTGGTCAGCATAGACCTTCCCGTTTCTGATCTTGGAGAGAAGATCCGGGTGTACCTTCGCGCCAAAGCGCTTGACGGTATCTTCCTCGACAGCCCTGAGGACCTTCTCCGGATCTGCCTGAAGCTCGTGGATTGAAACTGCATTCGAAGGGTGGTAAGGAAGGGCGATCATCGATTCCTGCGTCGAAAGGTCAACCGTTATCATCGAATCGTAGTATGCAACCTTGCCGGGCCTGAGCTCCTTGTAAGCCTCGGGACGTCCGTGCATCTTATAATAGTCCTTCACCTTGTCGTCAGTAATCCAGATGGAACTCAGGCAGGTTGTTTCTGTTGTCATCACGTCGATTCCGTTACGGAAATCTATCGGGAGCTGTTCCACCCCGGGGCCTGCAAATTCGAGGACCTTGTTCTTTACGAATCCGCTCTCGAAAACCGCCTTCACAAGGGAAATCGCGACATCGTGAGGGCCTATTCCCCTCCTGGGCTTCCCTTCGAGCCACACCAGAACCACCTCAGGAGCATTGATATCCCAGGTATTCCGGAGCAGTTGCTTCACAAGCTCCCCGCCGCCTTCTCCTACGCCCATATTACCCAGAGAGCCGTAGCGCGTATGGGAGTCAGAGCCCAATATCATATTCCCGCAGGCAGTCAGGGCCTCACGCGCGTACTGATGGATCACGGCCTGGTTTGCCGGAACGTAGATTCCGCCGTATTTCTTCGCTGCAGAAAGGCCGAAGACATGGTCGTCCTCATTGATGGTTCCCCCCACTGCGCAGAGGGAATTGTGACAGTTGGTCATAGCATACGGAAGCGGGAACTCCTCGAGCCCGCTGGCGCGAGCCGTCTGGATTATTCCGACGTAGGTTATGTCGTGGGACACCATCGCATCAAACCTGATACGCATCTTGGCGCCTTTGCCTCCGTCCACGTCGTGGGCACGGAGAATCTGGTACGCGATTGTGTTTTCGCGGGCCTCATCCTTAGGGAGAGCGGCCTCGCGGCTCATGGTTTTTCCGTCAAGGAGATATACTCCTTCGGGCTTAAGTGTTATCATTTCGTTATAGAATCTATAAATATTGTCAATGAAAGCATATCTGCAGCGCCTCCCGGGGAAATCCCCTCAAGGGCATACCTCCGGCAAAGCTCCGCGAGGGCCGCTTCCGGGCTTCCTTCGTCACCCTTTGCAGGTAGGATTGCTTCCGGGCTTCCTTCGTCACCTTCCGTGCGCTGGGGCCCGGCGGTTAATGCGCTGAGGGATGCGGCAGCTTCGCGCTTCACCTCGTCCGCACGGTCACGGCCTGCGCGCTTTATGACGCAGGTGTCATCGAGCGTGGACATTATCCTCAGAAGCGTCTTCTGCAGGGCTGAAGCGGAAGGGACGCCTTCTGGAGCATTTGCCCGGATAGAGACACCCCAAAAGCCGGAGCATTTTGGGGACCCCGTTATGTCGCGAAGCGACGCGGAAGAAGGCGTCCCTTCCGCTTCAGCCCGGGAAAGACCCCGGTAGAAGGGAAGCCAGTCTTCGAACAGGTCACGGTATCCGCATAGCGCCATACCGCGGGCATCTTTAGGCGTGAAGTGTAAATTATTGTTATTCAGCGAGTTATGCAAAAGAGGCCCTGCAATTTCCACTACCCCTCTTTTTATATCTTCCTGATTATCAGTGAATTGCAGTTTACGCCCGGAGAGACCGGACAGACCGGACAGACCGGCGGGATCGGAAGTGGCACTTTGAACGGAGCCGGCGGGATGGAAAGCGGCGTTCAGAGCAAGGCCGATGGCGAAGATTGCGCCGCGGTGCGTGTTAACGCCGCCGGTCGAGCGGAGCATCGCATCTTCCGCCTCGATACCAAGCGCGCGGAGCGACTCCACGTCCGGCGCCATAGCGAAGCGGGGGAAGAACGGACGGATGGCGCGGATGCCGGAGAGCATCGTGCCGTAGTCCATATCGGAATGGGCCCCGGATGATTCAGGACAGACGAGTCCGGGCTTGAGCGGCGTGTCGAGTTCGAGGTGGAGCGCACGCTCAGCAAGATCCGCCGCAAGGTAGGGCCAGGTGGTTGGAGGACACATAGCTGCCGCCTCGCTAAACACCCCCCTTCGAAGCGCATCACGAACCGCTGTGGCACTCACTCCCGTACGGGGAATCTCAACAACCTCCACAGAGCGGAGGGTGCTGTGCATAAGCTCATTGTACCTGGCGGTAAGGGGATCAGAAGGTTCTGAGCCCACAAAACGGACGGAAGCTCCGAGGGCCGGAGCGATATACTCATCGAATATCTTAAGGTCAAGCGCCATCTGGGCTTCGGAGGCCTCGGAGAGCGACTTCAGGAAATACGAAGGGAATGTGACGGAGGAAATCTGATACTCAGACCCGTCAACCAAAAGCGCACGGGGCGGAAGGTCCATCATCGCCACGCGCTCCGAGAGCGGAAAACGCGACACATCTTCAGCAACCGGAATGACGAAAAGCGTATCCACCCGGGAAAGGGCCTTGTCAATCAGGTATTTATGCCCGAGGGTAAACGGATTTGCGTTCATCACGATCACACCGCAGCGCTCAGACGGACGGAGGAAGGAACGGAGATAGTCGCAGTACACCTCCAGCGAATCCCCGTTCTCGAGTATCGCTGCGGAGGGGCAGGATGCGATGACGTGGAAACCGAGGCTCTCAAAGATGGACACATTTGAAGGCTTCGTATACACGCGGAGGTCCATAATCCCCCGCGAAGCGGCAAGGCTGAGAAGCCTCGAAACGATGGACCCGAAGACACCTGTACCGCGGGCAGAAGCATCTACGGCGGCACATTTTATTACATTCGAGGCTATTCCCGCTCCGGCAATAATTCTGCCTTCGGGCGAAACTGCAGCAAGATACGTCCCGACGTCTTCCAGGGAGAGGCCATTCTCTCCGAGGAAGCGTTCCACGCGCGAACGCAGTAGTGGAGAGCTCAGCGGCATCTCCTGTATTTCGAAATTCCCGTACGTTTCCATCTCACATCGGACATCCCAATACTCCCGGTCAGCCCTGACGCTTCAAAAACACGGCTAATGTAAGCAATAATTGCCTATTTCCAAAGAATTATTAACTATATTTGCAAATATTCAAATAAAGTTTAAGCAATGATATCATCTATCCTCCTCGCCATCCTCCTCCAGGCGATATACGTAAGACCGGAGAACCCTTCCGGAACGCAGCTCACTATGACAGACGCGGTCGCAAGCAGAAGCGTTTACCCTTCTGTAAAGCGCTTCTACTGGGAAGGAAACGAGGTCAAAGAGGGATGGGCCCGGTTTGAAGAGCCGGACTGGACGCTTCCGGGAGCTGACGGTGAAGGCATCGTCATCGGAGAAAGCGTATCCAGAAACGAATTCGGAATTACAGGAGGCGTATTCCCCTCCCCTTCCGGAAAGCGGCTCGCCGTATACAGGAAAGACGAATCCCGCGTCACGAAGTTTCCCCTTCTGGACATCAATTCGAGGACCGGATGCCTTGTGGAAATCCGCTATCCGATGAACGGAATGGCCTCCGAGAGGCTGAGCCTTCTCATCACTGACCCTGACGGCCACATCCTGACGGAAATCGTCCCCACCGACTTCAGCCAGGAGAGATACCTCACCGGCATTTCCTGGAGCCCGGATGACAAGTATGTCTTCATCCAGGTCCTAGACAGGGAACAGCATCATATGCACCTGAACCAGTACCGCAGCGACAACGGCGCCTTCGTAAGGACAATCCTTACCGAGGAGAACGATGCCTGGGTAGAGCCGGAAGACCCCATTTATTTCATCGAAGGCCGCGGCGAGTTCATCTACCGCACGGACAATCGCGACGGCTACCGTAACCTTTACCTCTGCGACACGCTCGGAACCGTACGCCGCATTACCTGCGTTGAAGCCGATGTCGCCTATGTCGACAACGACGGCAGGTACCTCTACTACACCAGCGCAGAAGTATCCCCCATCGAGAACCACCTCTTCCGCATCGACCTCGGAAAATACCGCAGCATCAAAAAGGCGAAGCCCGGAAAGCCGCTCCAGCTGACGAAAGGCCACGGCTGGCACAGCATCTCACTGAGCCCCGACAGGAAGCGGTTCATCGACAGCTGGACCGCCTTCGACAACCCCGGAACGGTCGCCCTCCGCTCCACTGACGGCAAAAAATCCGAAATCCTCTTCCGGGCCGATGACCCCCTCCAGGAAGTCGCAACCCCGGAGATAGAGCTCGGAACCGTCCCGTCTGCCGATGGAAAATTCGAGAATTACTACCGCCTTTACAAGCCCGTCGGTTTTGACCCTTCGAAGAAATACCCCGTCGTAGTCTATGTCTATGGAGGCCCACACTCCCAGATGGTCAATGATTCCTGGCTCGGAGGAGTCCGGATGTGGGAAGTGCTGATGGCACAAAAAGGCTATGTAGTCTATGTCCAGGACAACCGCGGCACATCCTACCGCGGCGCAGAGTTCGAAAAGGCAATCAACCGACGCTGCGGCCGGGCTGAGATGGCGGACCAGATGGTCGGAATCCGCCGCCTGATGGAAGAGCCCTGGGTTGACAGGAACAGGATAGGTGTCCACGGATGGAGCTACGGCGGCTTTATGACCATATCGCTCCTTCTCAATCATCCTGATGTCTTCAAAGTCGCCGTCGCAGGCGGGCCTGTCATCGACTGGAAATGGTACGAGGTGATGTATGGCGAGCGCTATATGGACACGGAAAAGACAAATCCTGAAGGCTTTGCCGAGGTCTCCCTGATGGGAAAGGCCGATATGCTTAGGGGGAAACTCCTGATATGCCAGGGCGCGATGGACAACACCGTCGTATGGCAGCACAGCCTCAGTTTCATCCAGGAGTGCATCGAAAAGGGAGTTCCGGTCGATTACTTCCCGTACCCCCGTTCAGAGCATAACGTATTCGGAATGTGGCGTGTCCACCTGATGGACAAGGTCACGGAGTATTTTGACTTGTTCCTGTAAGGGGGCAGGATCTTACTGTCTCCCTCCAAACTGAAAGAAGTTCCTCCGGAGTGTGGGTGCGGCTGCGCATACACTCGTGGGCGGGCTTGTCGCAGATGAGGCAGCGGCGGGGCGGGGCGCCTGAGGAAGCGCGCTCCAGCGGGATTCCATCCTCTCCCATCACGTCTATGTCCATAAGCCTTCCGAGAGGGTGCTCCTCCTCCACGGCTATAGCCCTGCGCTTAGCGGCCAAAGGGTCCATATCCACGACCGCATAATGTTCGAATCCTGTCTCAAGGTCCTGTGTATCGGCGAAAACGATATGCTCCCCGAAGGCGGCGGATACGGCCCTGACCCCCTCTGAGCCCACAGCGACGCTGAGTTTGCTCCGCTTTTCAGACCCCGGAGGAATTACGGTAAGACACACAAGGGAGCAGCCTGGGAAAAGCCGGAGAAGTTCCTTTTCGCGGGCGGCCCGCCGGTCCCGGCTCCCGAGTATTTGCGAAAGAGTCACCATCATAGAGCAAGAGGTTCGCCCCTGTAGAAACACAGTATCCTTGTCTGGAAGACGTACTCATAAGTAGCCTGGACAAGGTCCGAACTGGTCTTGAGGAGCTGGTTACGGGATTCATTGAATTCGGTGATGGTTGCACGGCCGTTTTCGTACTTGGCCTCAACCAGAAGGAAAGCATCCTCAGCGGCGCTATGGGCAAGTTCTGATGCCTTGTATTTCGCCTCAGCGGCGGCGGCATTGTTCCAAGCCTGCTGGATTTCCTTATAGAGGGATTTCCTTGCGGTCTCGAGCTGGAGGCTCTGACGCTCCCGGTCCAGCTGCGCGCTCCGGATGCTGTTCCGGATCTCGAATCTGCTGAAAATCGGAATATTCAGCGACAGGCCTATGTACTGGCTGAAATTATTTGAAAGCTGGTCGAAAAAGCCCGTATTGCTGCCCTTCATCGAGTAGTAATTGGTGCCTATTCCGCCCGAGAGCGACAGTGACGGGTAGAGAGCGCTTTTTGCGATACGGAGCTGCTGCCCAGCGCCTTCGAGGCGGAACTGTTCCGCCTTTACGGAAGGACGCTCGAGGACCGCATCGGCATAAATGTCATCGACCGAAGGGAGAAGGATGTCTCCGGTCTCAACCTCCGGCCGGACAATGGTGAACGCGCCGTCAAGCGGCAGTTCCAGCAGCTGGCACAGGTCCAGCATACCGGCGACAAGGTTGTTCTCCGCCTGGGTGAGAGTCACGACGCTCTGGGCATAAGAGGCTTTCTGCTGGGAGACCTCCGCGGCGGAGGCCTTCCCTATCGCGGCCATAGCCACCAGACGTTCGACCTGGGCCGAATCTATCGCTATCTGCTGTCTCGCAACATCGAGGATCTCATAATCGTAAAGGACCTGGACATAAGCCTTCGCTACGGAAATGCTGATATCTTCCTTGACCCTGTCAAGCTCCGAGATCGATGCCTCGAGGTTCAGGCGCGAAAGCTCCATCCTGGCGGGAGTCGCAAGCCCGTCGAAAAGATTCATCCCGGCCCCTATCGAGAAAGCCGTCGAGGTTGTGTTGGACTGGACGTACGTATTGTCTGCGGAGAGGCCGCGGCCGAAGGACAGGTTCTCCGAGGCCGATGCGCTGACGCTCGGGAGCCACGCGTTACGGGCCGTATTAAGGCTGAGTTCACTCTGGGACACCCCCGCTTCCTGCGACTTTATGCTGAGGTTATGGTCCATTGCCCATTCGATACACTCCCCAAGGTCCCACGGATGAGAGAAATCGGGGATTGAATCCAATGGAGCCTGCTGGATAAGGACCAGCGCTAACATCAATGCTTTCATAGGCGCCTACTTTTTAGTGGAGAAAATAAGGGTTCCGCGAAGTGTGTCCCCCTCCGAGAGCCCGTCACGGATTTCGATGTTGATTCCGTCGGAAATGCCGGTAACCACATCCCTGCGTTCGTACCCTGCCGGGGTCTCAAGGAACACGTATGTCTTTTCTCCTTCGAATTGAAGGGCAGCTTCAGGGATTGAGAGCACATTCTCCGCACTCTGGAGAACGATGCTGGCATTGGCGCTGTACCCGGAACGGATCGTGACATCCGAAGGAACCTTGACGGATGCCTTTATTTCGAACTGGTTCGCACCGTTAGTTGCAGTAGCCTTCGGGGAAATGTACTCCAGTTTTGCATCGAACTTGAGGTCCTGGATGGCACCTACGGAAATGATCACAGGCATACCCACGGAGAGTTTTCCCACCTCCGTCTCATCTATGTTTCCGTCGAAGATAAGATCGTCCATATCCGCTACGGTAGCTATCGTAGTTCCGTCGTTGAAAGTATTCGACTGGGTGACGGAGTTACCTACCTTCACGGGGATGTCGAGTATAAGGCCGGAAATCGTGGACCGGATAAGGGTGGAACTGCCCTGGGCATTGGAGGATGACACGCCGTCCCGGACAATCTCGAGGGATTCCTTCGCGGATGAGAGTTCCTCCCTGGCCTGCTCCAGCGCCTGCTGGACTTTCTCGTACTCGTCAGCGCTGACGAGCGACTTGTCGAAGAGCGCCTTCTCGCGGTCGTAGTTGGTCTGGGCCTGCTTAAGGTTGACCTCCGCAAGGCGGACACGGCTCTGGGCCGAAGACAGCGAAGACATATCCGGGATAACCTTCAGCTTCGCGATTATCTCGTCCTTTTTTACCGTCTGGCCGGCCTCCTTGTAGAGTTCAGCGACGATACCGCTGATCTGGGGCTTGACATTGACCTCGTCGCGTGGCTGGATCTTCCCGGTTACGACCGTGGAGCGGACTATGTCTGTCCGTGTTACCTCCATGGTGGAATAGGACTCGGTCTTGGGCTGAGACCTCTTGAAAAGATACACGAACGTCCCTATGAAAAGAAGGGTGATGAGTGTGATCAGCAAATACTTGCCAAAGTGCTTTTTCATATCTTGTACTGTTTATTATTCATCTCTCATTGCATCCACCGGTTTGATTTTCATTGCCCTGAGTGAAGGGGCAAGACCGGCAAGGACTCCCAGTACGGTCAGCAGCAGAGCCGCTGCGACTGCGGTCCAGAACGGGACCTGGAAGGCTGCCCGGAGGATTCCGTCCCTTGTCATCGCAAGCTCGACTCCGGCGAGGATCCCCACGCTCACGGCAATTCCCAGAAGTCCCGCCGCAAGCGTAAGGACTATGCTCTCGGAGATAATCTGCCCCAGGATTACGTTAGGAGTAGCTCCAATTGCACGGCGGATTCCGATTTCCGTAGTCCTTTCCCTGACGGAGACCATCATAATATTCGAAACCCCAATCGCTCCGGCGAGGAGCGTCCCGAGACCTATCAGCCATATCAGGAAGTTGAGGCCACGGAACAGGTTGTCGACGAGCCCGAAGATAAGCTGGGTGTTCAGAAGGAACAAAGCCTGCTCATCAGTGGGGTCGATATAATGGGCCCTCGAGATAATCTCACGGATGCGAGGGGTTATGTCGCTCATCGTTACGCCTTCCTTTGCGGTAAAGCAAACCATATGGACCACGTTTCCGAGGTTATATGCGCGGCTGGCGATGGAAACCGGAATTACGACCATATCGGCCGCGCTGCCGTTGATCTGGATTCCGCCGCTTTCCCTCCAGTTGACGCCGATGACGGTATAGTAACTGCCATCGATACAAATCCTCTTTCCGCAGGGGTCTCCCCCTTCCGGGAACAGGTTCATATAAACGTTCTTCCCTATGCAGCAGACCTTTCTCTCCTGGGCAACGTCGGAATCATTGAGGAATCTGCCATACATTAGGGATGGTGTTTCAATCATCTCGTAATCAGCTCTCTCACCCCTGACAACAGCCCTTGCGTATGTGTGCTCATCACGTGTGACAGACTGTCCCCAGAGGCTGATGCTGGGGGTAACCGTCTCAAGTTCCGGAACGATGTTTTGCAGTCTTTCGACATCGCCGTAGGTAAGATCCCATCTGCGCCCCTTCTCAAATCCCATATAAGGCTTTGTTGTCCTGCTTGCAAACACTATGCAGGAATTCTGGGCAAAGCCCTCGAAATTCTTCTGGAGAAGTTCCCTGAGGCCCTGTCCGCCGCCCACCAGGAGCATCAGCATAAACACGCCCCAGAATACGCCGAACCCTGTCAGGATCGAACGGCTCCTGTTCCTGGTGATACTGTCCAGTATCTCCCTCAGTGTGTCCCGGTCGAATCTCATTCTACCCTCAGTGCTTCGATTGGTCTTACTTTAGCTGCCTTCATCGCAGGAGCGAGTCCGGCAATTGTTCCGGCTACGATAAGCAGGAGCGTTGCTTCCACGGCGACCGAAAGGTCCACCGTAGGATTCACCAGCATCCTTATCTGCTCATATCCAAGGTCCACCGATTTTGCGCCCACAGTCACGTCCATTACCTTGCAGGCGATCATCCCGAGGAGCATCCCTAAATAGCCGAACGCAGCGGTAATAGTGATGCTTTCCGCGATGATAAGGCTGAGGATATTCCGCGGCTTTGCACCAATGGCTTTACGGATTCCGAACTCGTGAGTTCTCTCCTTGACGCTGATCAGCATAATGTTCGATACTCCCACGATACCGCTTATCAGCGTAAGTATTCCAAGTATCCAGAGTGCTATCCTGAGAATAACCTGGGCCTGGTTCATCTGGATATTGTCCGTGTAGCCGTTCCGGATCCATATTCCACGCTCGTCTGTGGGCGAAATCTCGTGAAGACGACGGATTGCCGCCCCGTAGGATTTCTCGAAGGACTTGTACTCGTCGAGAGTGCTGAGCCCATCGACCTCTATCGTGATGGAATCTATCTTGTCGCTTGAATCGTATATTCCCTTGTATGTTGTGAAGGGGATGTAAACGTACCTTCTCCAGTCCATTTCATCTGTAGGATAGATTCCTACGACAAGAAATGCGACTCCTGAAGCATCGACCCACTTGCCTACCAGCTCTTCCGGCGCTTTAGGCATCAGTTCCTTCGCCTGCGACATCGAAATGAAAGCGACCTTCCTGCGCCCGGTGATATCGGCCTCGTTGAGGGCCCTTCCTGCCGCGACTTTTGTTTTCTGCTTCTGGAGATACTCTGGCGTGACGCCGAAGGTATAGCCGCTCACGGTATAAGGCCCATAGCGGAGCGTATCCGTCCGCGATTCCGTCGTATAGGTCACGTCCGTAATCACATCTGCCCACTCCGGCCCTGTCGTATGGGCCACATCCTTCTCATCCAGTTGTATACGCCGGTTCGCCTGATATCCGGCATACGGCTCAGATGTATACCATCCCTCGACCGTTATATTCCTTGAAATAAACTCGTCCACGTTGCCCATGAAGGAATTCATCAGGCCGTTTCCCGCCCCGAGAAGGCATATCAGAAGGAATATGCCCCAGCTTACCGCAAAGCCCGTAAGGGCCGTACGGAGCTTGTTGCTGCGAAGCGTTGAACCTATTTCCTGTATGATATCCGAAAGCATTCTATTTCACCTGTAATCCGGTCCATGCAGTATGGGCGGAGTTTTCTTCAATCTCCCCGATGATACCGTCCTTTATATGGATAATCTTGTCTGTCTCATTTGCGACGCCGCCTTCGTGAGTCACAACGATAATCGTTATTCCGTCCTCCTTGTTAAGCTGCTTGAGAAGCTGCATTACCTCGACGCTGGTCTTCGAATCGAGCGCGCCCGTAGGTTCGTCCGCAAGGATAATGCGGGGATGTGTAATCAGCGCCCGGGCTATCGCGACCCTCTGCCTCTGTCCTCCGGACATCTCGTTAGGGAAATGCGAGGCCCACGAGGTCAGCCCCATCTTCTCCAGATACTCCATCGCCATTTCGTGACGCTTCTTCTTCGGGACTCCCTGATAATACAGCGGAAGCTCCACATTCTCAACGGCCGTCTTGAACCCTATCAGGTTGAAACTCTGGAATACGAATCCGATCATCCGGTTGCGGTACTCCGCAGCCTGTTTCTCGCTCAGATCCTTGATAAGTTTACCGTCAAGATAATAAGTCCCCGTATCGTAATTGTCCAGAATCCCCAATATATTAAGGAGTGTTGACTTCCCGGATCCCGAAGCACCCATTATGGACACGAACTCCCCCGCTCCTATTGAAAGGTCGATTCCCTTAAGGACGTGAAGCGGCTGTCCGTTGTCGTAGGTCTTGTTTATGTCTTTAAGCTCTATAAGCATTTTACTGTATTAGTGTGCTATAACACTGCAAAGATACAACACTTTTACGATTCTGCAAATTTTTGCAACAAAAATTTTACCAAGGCGGGAGCTCCGATAAATAAGAGGTCGACTAAAAAGTCGAGAGACTGATAGTCACCCTCTCTTTTTTGATCGAATCAGCTATTTTCTGCGGTAGGTGTCACTTTTGGGGGAACACCTAACGCGGCACAAAAAGATAATTACCTGACTTTCAGTGCTTTACATAAAACAAGCGCGGTAGGTGTCACCTCTATCAGGACACCTACCGCAAGCTATGGGCACAAAAAGGGGGCTGTATTCTAAGACTTTTCCAAGGAATACAGCCTCTTTTATATTTTTTTGAAGAAGGCACCGCCGAGAGAACCCGTTCCTTGTGCAGAACATGTATTACAATGCTGAAGAGAACTATTATGTGTGTCCGATGGGGCAGCATATGGAGCATATCGGGGACGTGAAATCCAAATCCGACCTGGGTTATGTGTCTACCGTCAGCAAGTACAGAGCCCAGAACTGCGCAGGATGTCCATTGAGGTGCCTGTGCTACAAAGGAACTGCCAATCAGAGAGTTATAGAGGTCAACCATCGAAACAATGCTTACCGTGCGGAGGCGAAGAAGCTGTTGACGAGCGAGAGGGGGCTTCATTACAGGAGTATGCGTCCAATAGAGCCGGAGGCCGTCTTCGGAGATATCAAGTACAACCATGGCTTCAAGCGCTTCAAGCTAAGATCCAGCGCCAAGGTCAGCGTTGAGTTCGGGCTGGTCGCACTCGCACACAATCTGAGAAAATATATCGCCCTTGGTGCGCCAGGGCGCGGCGTAGCGGTCGGCAGTTGCCTCTGAGAGGCGTGTCCACCCCCGGACACGGGCAGGGGGAGGGGCCCGTCGGCAGCAAGTTATCGCGCAGCGATGACGAAGATGACGATGGGAGGGGCCGGAGCGAACGCAGTGAGCGGAGTCCTCGAAGAGGCAAGCTGCCGCCGCTGCGGAGCCCGACACACAAAAAAAAAGAGGCCGACCCTTTTTAGTCGACCTCGTGATTATTTCACTTCGTGAATTTCATCTAGTAAGGAGCCGTCCCTGTTCATCACGACGCCGACGACACGGGGGCCGAAGGGGACCGGATCAGGTTCGCCGGCAATTTCCTCTGCCCCCCGGACGAGATCCTGCATCGGGACAACGTGAAGACCGGCGGAGAGAAGCGCCTCGCGAAGCTCCGGACGGGCAGGGTTTACCGCAATGCCATATTCAGTTACTACAACATCCACCCCGGATCCGGGAGTGATAAGAGTGGTGACCTTAGGAACGACACAGGGAATACGACCCCTCAGAAGCGGGACGACGATTATCGAAAGGCCGGAATCCGCAGCAGTATCCTGATGTCCGCCGATGGCGCCGCGGATAATACCGTCAGAGCCCACAAGGACGTTGACATTGAAGTCAGCATCCACCTCCAGGGCGCTCAGGATAACGATATCGAGAGCGTGTGTCGCGGAGCCGGTATGCTTTCCGGATGCATATTCAACGGACGAGACCTCCTGATGGAAAGGATCATCACGGAGAGATTCCGCAGCGACCTTGTCAAAAGACTGGACGTCGATAAGCCTGTCGATGAGTCCTTCCTCATGCAGTCTGACCATATGGGCAGTGATTCCACCGAGGGCGAAGGACGCCTTGATGCCGCGGGCGATCATCTCTTCACGGATATATTTCACCGCGGCGAGAGACGCCCCGCCGGTACCCGTCTGGATTGAGAAGCCATCCTTCATATAACCGGACGCAATTATCACTTTAGCAGCCTGTTTGGCAAGCAGGATATCACGGGGATTCTTGCTGTCGCGGATAGCTCCGGAAGATATCTTCGAGCTGTCGCCCACGCTCTCTGCAACCACGACCGATTCAACGTCAGCACCGGAGATTGACCGTGGAACGTTAGGGTAGGAGACGAGGTCATCAGTGATGATGACGACGTGGTCCGCATAGCGGGCATCAGGAAGCGCATAGCCAAGGGAGCCGCAGATGGACTTCGCATTTTCGCTGCGGGAGTAGCCGCAGGCGTTTCCAAGCTCGTCAGAGGACGAAGCACCGAGAAAAGCCACATCGATATGGAGTTCTCCGGATGCGATGGCACTTCCCCTTCCGCCGTGGGAACGGAATACTACAGGCTCTTTCATAAGTCCGTGGGAGATCGCATCAGCCAGTTCCCCGCGAAGACCCGAAGTGGAAATCTTCGTGATTACGCCGCTGCTGATATGCCGGATAAGGGGAGCGTGGACATCAGAAAGGCTGGAAGCCGCAAGATGAAGGTTCTTGAAGCCCATCTCAGAGAGTTTGTCAACTACCATATTGACAACCTTGTCACCGCCGCGGAAGTGGTGATGGAAAGAGATTGTCATTCCGTCACGGAGCCCGCTCCGGCGGATAGCCTCCTCAAGAGTTACTACCTTTGAATTTCTCATAGCACATCCTCCTTTTTCAATACGCCCGAAGCAAGGGCCAGGGCGATAGTCCTTTCCGCTCGGATAACGACGGGGCGGTCCACCATCTTACCGTTCACGGCGATAACACCTGAGCCCTTCTCCGCCGCCTCCTTTATCGCAGCAGTGATTCTGAGGGCCTTCTCGATCTCCTTCGGAGAAGGGGTAAACACCTCATTCACAACTTCAATCTGACGTGGATTAATGATTGATTTTCCGTCAAATCCAAGATTCTTTACAAGCGCAACTTCCGCCCTGAATCCATCCATATCGTCAAGATTGGAGAACACTGTGTCGAAGCAGGCGATTCCCGCAGCACGGGCGGCAACCACTATAGCCTCGCGGGCATACATCAACTCCACTCCGGCGGCGGTACGCTGGGTCTTCAGATTTGCGGTATAATCTTCCGCGCCAAGGGCGATGCCCATCATACGGGGCGAAGCCGTTGCAATGTCAAGGGCGTTGCAGACTCCGAGCGCGCTCTCGATGGCCGCCATAATCCGAGTCTCCCCTTCCCGGCCAATCTCCTTCTCGACCTTAAGGATTTCCGCCTCAAGTTCCCGGACCTCGTCAGCCGTCTCAGTCTTAGGCATACGGATAACGTCCACGCCGGCCTTGACTACAGCCTCGACGTCCTTCTTCCCGTAAGGGGTATTCAGCGGATTGATGCGGACAACCATTTCCGTTCCGCCGTAATCCACTGTCTTCAGCGCATTATATACAAGAAGCCTTGCGGCATCCTTTTCCGCCATCGTAACGGAGTCCTCGAGATCCAGCATGATGGAGTCCGGCCCATACAGATGCGCGTCGGAAATCATTCCGGGATTGTTTCCCGGAACAAACATCATAGTTCTTCTCAGTCTTTCCATACATCATTGCCGGTTGCGCGGACGGCTGCCGCAGTTACACGTGCTCTGATTGTGCAGTCAAGGGCGCCCTTATCCACGGCAACGACGGCTGCATCCTCGATTCCAAGCCCCCCGAGGGTCTCAGCGATAACCTCCCGGATCTGACGTCCGAACCGGGCCTCTACGCTGCTCTGGAGGTCTATGGATATTCCTTCTCCCTTTCCGGGAGCGATTTTGACCATAATGTCGCCGGACTCAAGCGTTCCGGCCATTGCTTCTTTCATTTCCATTTCAGTCTTGATGTGCAGGTCTCAGCAGGTCCAGGACCACCTTGACCGGGTTGAATGTTTCCACTGGAACCTCCACAAAAGCAGTGTTCCAGTCGCTCATCGCGCCGTTCCACAGCCCGGGGAGTTCGAGAGCCTTGAGTTCACGGCCTTCGTAACTCTTGGTGCTGATGAATCCGGCATTCTTGTCAACATAGCGGGAAAGGTCAAACTTCTTTCCCTTGTAATCGCGCAGGCAGCAGACAAGGTCCACAGGATTGAAGTGTGTTGCACCTTCCATCACCTTGACGGCCGCAGGGTTTGACTTGTCAATCTGGACACTCTCGAGAATCTGCAGCGAGGTGCATCCGTCCTTTCCTGCGACGATGTAGGGACCGCCTCCGGGTTCGCCTTCGTTTTTGACCATTCCGCATACACGGATGGGCCTGTGGAGCTTTGCGCGAAGCATTTCGACGCGTTCAGCGTGATTCCGCGCGAGGGGGAACTGGACGCAGAGCTCCTTGTCGTAGAACCTCTCGATTTCGTTGCAAAGGGCTACGGAAGGATCATTGTCAAGGGCCTTCTGGAAGGCGAAAATCTTATCCCTCAGCTGGAGGGCAACTCCCATCAGGACCTTCTTGTAGCGGGCGGTGACGGGGAGAAGTTTCTCGTGGGCAACGTTGTCTATATTCTTGACCGATACAAGTTCAGCCTCCACAGCGTCGAGGTTACGGATAAGTGCTCCGTGACCCGCAGGGCGGAACAGGAGCTTTCCTTCCGAAGTACGGAACGGGTTGTTCGAGGCATCGACGGCGACAGTATCCGTTGCGGGATCCTGAGTGGTGAATTCTATGTTGTATTTGACTCCGTAACGCTTCTGGAAAACGGGAAGGACTTCCTTCACGGCATCGTCAAACAGCGTCCTGTGTTCCGGAGAGATGGTAACAACGAGATTGCAGGTTCCGTCCGGGTTCCGCATATACTCTGCGGCCTCCACAAGATGCTCCGCAATTGCGGTACGGACCTCTCCGGCGTATCTGTGGAACTTGATGACGCCCTTTGGCTTTGAGCCGTATCCCAGCCCGGGTTCCTTCAGGACCTTTGACAGGACGTCCTTGCGGAACGCTGCGGAATCCTCCGGCTCGCCGAAGAGCTCCGGAGTATAGAACGCAAAGTCCTTGATCTTTGAAGCAAGCACTTCACCGGGAGCGCCGGCGGGAAGGTCTTCACCCTTTTCCAGTTTCTCCAGTCCGGCGAAAATGTCCTTGAACATACGGGATGCGGCACCGGATGCAGGAACGAACTTGCACCGCCCTGAGACGGAAGCCTCATCCGATGCCTTTACGGCAGCATCCGCCTCCTTGTCCGTAAGGACGCGGATTCCACGCTCGGGAGTCGCGGCCCCGACGAGTTTCATCCAGGGGAATCCCTTTCTGAAGCACTCAATCTGGGCCTCTACTTCTCCAACGGAGGAGCCTCTCCCTTCAATTTGTTTGATGTCTTTGGATGTAAGCATATGTGGTCAGATAATGTAAAATTCTCTTCTGTAGCTGTATTCTGAACGGAGACGCTCGAATCCTCCGGGATTGGTACGGAACATGAAATCGTCCGTAAAGATAGGGTAATTGTACTGGAGATGGGCCGTAATCTCGCCCTGTCCCTTGCCCTTGACGTCAATTCCGACGGGGGTAAGGTCCGCTTCTGTTGCCGGAGCGAAGTGTTCCAGCGGCTTGATTCCGAACTCACGGGCGACGGCACGGACCGCCAGGGCGGTTCCGCTCTGCTTTCCCTGGAAGGAATACCCGGCGATATGGGGCGTTGCGATATCAGCGGCGTTAAGAAGGTTGAGGTTGATGTCCGGCTCATTGCACCACGTGTCGATGACGATAGCGCCAAGCTTGGGATTAGCTCTCAGAAGCGCCCCTTCATTCACGACTTCGCCACGGCTCGTGTTGATAAAGATCGCACCGGTTTTCATTGACTCGAAAAAGTGTTCGTCTGCCATTCCCCTCGTGGTAGGATCAAGCGGAGTATGGAGGGTTACGACGTCGCTCTTTTCGAGGAGTTCATCCAGTTCGACAAACTTCTCAGGACCTTCACGAAGGGCGCGGGGCGGGTCGCAAAGGAGGATGTTGAAACCCAGTTTCCTGGCCATTGTCTCCACCCTGGAGCCCACGTGCCCGACTCCTATGATCCCAAGCGTCGCTCCTTCCAGCTTGATCTTCTGCCTGGATGCCGTTCCGAACATCGCGGACACCACATAGTCAGCGACACCCCCTGCGTTACAACCGGCAGCGCTTTCCACCTTGATTCCGTTTGCCTCGCACCAGGGAAGGTCAATATGATCCGTACCGATGGTTGCGGTCGCTACCATCTTCACCGATGTTCCTTCCAGGGTCGATGCATCGCAGCGGGTACGGGTACGGACGATGAGCGCATCTGCGTCCATAAGGTCCTCCCGGGTAATCTCCGGTCCCTTTTTATATACCACCTCAGCATAGGGTTCAAATACGCCGTGGAGGAAAGGTATGTTCTCATCAGCGACAATTTTCATCTCTCAATTGTTTTTACTGCTGCGGCGACGTCTTCGAGAAGCCATTTGGGGGTTGACGTAGCGCCGCAGATACCCACGCTGGAAGCTCCGTCAAACCAGAGGGGGTCTATCTCCTCCGCGGAAGATATCCTGTGCGTGCAAGGATTCTCTTCGAGGCATATATTGCTCAGTACCTGTCCGTTCGAGGACGAAGCTCCGGATACGAAAAGGATTACGTCGTGATTCCTCGCAAATTCCCGAAGGGAACTGTGACGGGTACGGACCTGGGCGCATATGGTATCGTGCACGGAGAGCGGAGCCACGAGATAATTACGCAGGAAGTCGCATACCTCACGGTACCCGTCAGGGCTCTTTGTTGTCTGTGAGAATATTTCAGTAGGAGCATCCCTCACGATCCGGCCCCCGGAAGCGAGCTCTTTCAGTTCATCCAGGGAATCCACGACAAAGGAAAGTATCCCCTCCGGAACCTGGCCTTTCAGGCCCAGGACCTCCGCGTGACCGTGTTTCCCGAATATAATCAGCTGGCCTCCCCCGGAGGAAAGCCTTGCCGATGCCTCGCGTATCTTTCTCTGCAGTCCAAGCACCACCGGGCAGGTGCAGTCAATCAGGCGGAGCCCGAGTTTCTCAGCGGCAAGGTAAGTTGAAGGGGGCTCACCATGGGCCCGGATAAGGACGGTCTCCCCGTGCGGTACATCTTCAAGGGAATGGACGGTACGGAGTCCAAGCGACGACAGGCGGGAGAGCTCCGCCTCATTGTGCACGATGGACCCGAGGGAGAAAAGCTTCCGGTGGGTATCGCCGCCTGAGACTCCCGAAGGCACGGCGCCACCGCTGCGAAGAAACTCCTCCGCGCGGGAAATCGCCCTGATAACCCCGCCGCAGAATCCGGAACCGCCGTCTATTTCCACGAGAAGGCCCATATCCTCAACAGCTCAGTTCAGGAGGGTCCAGAAGGGAGAAACGCCCCTGGATGAGTCCAAGTATCCAGACCAGTTCCTCGTGCATCGTCATATGAGTATTGTCGAGAAGGAACGAGTCCTCAGGACGCCTCAGCGGGGATGTCTCCCTGTGAGAGTCCATATAGTCCCTGTCCTGGAGATTCTTCTTCACCTCCTCCAGGACAGGAGCCTGTCCCTTGGAGAGAAGCTCATCATAGCGGCGCCGGGCCCTTACGTCAGGGTCCGCTGTCATAAATATCTTCAGCTCCGCACCGGGAAAAACGGTAGTGCCAATATCCCTTCCATCCATAATGACGCGTCCGCCTTCAGAGAAGCTGCGGAGTTTGGCGTCCACCCAGGCGCGGACTTTCGCAACGGCGGAAACCGGCGAGACCAGCCCCGAGACCTTCATTGTACGGATTTCTTCCTCGATGCAGCGCGCCCCCATATAAAGGAGGGTCTTCCCCTCTCCCCTCTCGAAATGCAGGTCCAGGGCGGGAAGGTCCGCGATGATGGCATCCTCGTCAAGGGAATTGTCTTCCCGGACGAAGCCGCTTTCGATTGCACGGAGGGTCACTCCGCGGTACATTGCCCCGCTGTCAAGGTACAGGAATCCGAATTCCCGGGCCACGAGTTTTGCAAAAGTGCTCTTTCCTGTGGAAGAATAGCCGTCAATGGCTATGATGATGTCTGGAATAGTATTTCTCATATTCTACAAAAATAACACTTCTTTGGAAAAGACGGAAAAAAAATGCGATATTTGCGGAGCTATGAGAATTCTTATCATCGACGACGAACGCGCTATCCGAAACTCCCTGAAGGAAGTCTTCGAGATGAATGAATACGAGGTTGATACCGCAGAAAACGGCCAGGATGGTCTCCAGGCGGCATCAAAAGAAAAGTACGACGCAATCCTGTGCGACATAAAGATGCCGGGGATGGACGGAAACGAAGTGCTCGACGCCCTCCAGCAGGAAGGGATTGAATCCCCCGTCATTATGATATCCGGCCACGCGGACATCGACACCGCCGTCGCCTGCATCAAAAAGGGCGCGTACGACTTCATCGGGAAGCCCTTTGACATAAGGCGTGTCCTTATCACAGTCAAGAACGCAACCGACAAGGCTAACCTCGTAACCCAGACCAGGATACTCAAGAAAAAAGTCTATGGCCAGGAAATGGTCGGAGACTCCGAGGCTATCGCCCACGTCCGCGAGATGATAGAAAAGGTCGCCCCCACGGATGCCAGCGTCCTTATCACCGGCCCTAACGGATCCGGAAAGGAACTCGTGGCAAGAAGCCTGCATCAGAAGTCGCAAAGGTCCATGATGCCGTACGTCGAGGTTAACTGCGCGGCTATCCCCTCAGAACTCATCGAAAGCGAACTCTTCGGCCACGAAAAAGGCTCCTTCACCTCCGCGGTCAAGCAGCACAAGGGGAAATTCGAGCAGGCCGACGGCGGAACCCTCTTCCTCGACGAAATAGGCGATATGTCACTCGCGGCCCAGGCAAAGGTTCTCCGCGTCCTCCAGGAGAGGAAGATATCACGTGTCGGTTCGGACAAGGACATTACCGTAAACGTCCGCGTAATCTCCGCGACAAACAAGAATCTCTCCGAAGAAATCGCGAAGGGTAATTTCCGCGAGGACCTATACCATCGTCTCAGTGTCATCGTGATGAAAGTTCCCTCCCTCGACGACAGAAAGGACGACATCCCCCTTCTTATCAACTATTTCCAGGAACAGCTGTGCTCTGAAACGGGAATGCCCCGGAAGGATTTCTCCCCCGAGGCAATCGGTCTTCTGGTGAATAAGGAGTGGACCGGAAACATCCGTGAGCTCAGGAATGTCGTTGAGCGGCTTCTGATTCTCGGGTCCAACCCGGTGTCAGCATCTGACGTAAAGGACTACGTCCTCTAGAATCTCCATCCTATCGTAGCCATCACCTCCGTACGGAGAGTGGTAAGAGTAATTTCCGGAGTTACTATATTCAGATCCGGAACGGAATAACCGTCCTCATCGACGTAATAGTAGTAATAGGGCGTGATATAATTCACCGGGAAGAAGGTCATCCTCAGCGCAGCGTCTGCGAAGAACGAGCCGGCGGAACTGTAGCCTAATCCGAAGGAGATATTCTGACGTCCCTCAGCCTCAAACTTCTTGTAAGGATTGGATCTGAAGTTATATCCGAAGCGAAGGGCTACCGTATCAGAGGGGCGCACCTCCATACCCGCTCGGAGCGTGTGGCACGCGCCAAGATTGTCCTTTATATCCTGATTCACCACCGCGAACACCCCGGTGTCCGGCCCCTCGATCTCGCTGAAGCGGGCCCATCCATAGTTGGTAAACTCGTAGTCCGCGCTCAAAAGGAGGAAATCCCCGACAGTATAAGCAATACCGGCATTCATGATTGAAGGTATCTTCATACTGTACTCCCAGGTCTCGGAAGGGGAAGAATCCGAGTACTCGTTGTCAGTGTAGACAGTATATGCATCATAGCCGTAGTTTTCGGTTATGTCCATTGCAGTCGGGGTCTGGATGGCAGCGCCAATCCGGAGACCTCCGAATGGCCTCCACAGGAAACCGGCTTTGGCGCTGATGCCGCCACCTTCAGCCCTGTAGGCATAACGCATCCTCAGCTGCTCGAAATAATCAGTCCTCGATGTGCCGTCTTCTCCGACGAAAGTCGTAGGGAATGATGACGGCTTGTCCGTGGATTCTTTCCAATATGTGTCGCCCCTGTAGCGAAGTACGGACAGGTTGATGTTACCGCCGAAGTAGAACACGTCGGAGACATTCGCTGCCATATTCCAGGCCCAGTCATACTTGTAGCCCGTCCTGCGGAAGCCGTAACCCTGATTCAGGACGTCCGGGACCTCGCACTGTCCGTCATCGCGGATCCTCTCCGTCGCGGCGACATAATCCCCGTCGCGACCGGTGATGGGATTGAAAAGGCCTGCCTTGTAGGCATTCAGCGAGCGCCATGACGGACCATTGGCATCGTAATAGTCCTTATTCATCGTCGCTACCGGCCATCCGGCGGCGTCAGACGCCATCGCTGCGGCGAACGATGTCCTGTCGTTCGTACCCGTTGACGTATACTTGAGGCTGTAATCCTGAGTCGCATTCCCGACAAGGCCCATGGTGAACGACTTCAACCCTCTTTTCCGGAACGAGTCCATAACCAGCATAAACGCAATGTTGGGAAGTTTGTACCGGCCGATCGAGGTCTTTGTGGGATCCTGGAAGCCGGGGACAGAACCGTCATCGAATACGGTACCCTCAGCGTTGGATGTGACAATGCTGACTCCGTTTGTCAATTCGAACTGGGAGAAGCTGCTGACCGCAGAACCGGCCGGGTTGAAAACGATGGACCCGAGGTCTCCGCCTACGGCGGTAACCGCATTGCCCATACCTATGCTCCTTGCGGTTCCGGCATTGTCAGTGTCTGAAAAGGTTAGGGCGTCCTCCCACGTCTGGGCGTAGGAGGATGCCGCAAATACTGTCATAGCCACAATGGCTGCACATATCTTTCTCATAGCAATCTGTTTTCTTTATAGGGTTCAGTGCCTTCCGCCGCTGTGGCCGCCACCGCCGCCGGAGGAATGTCCGCCGCCGGAGGAGGAGTGGCTGCTTCCGCCGCTATAGCCGCCACCGGAGGAACGGGACGAGCCGCCGCTGTAGCTTCCGGAACTCCTCGAAGACGAAGAGGATGAGCTGCTCCTGTAGCTGCTGCTGCCGGAAGAACTCCTGGAAGAGGAACTTCCGCTCCTGTAAGAGGAAGAACTGCGGCTTGAGGAACTGCCGCTGCCGCTGCGGGAAACAGATCCTGAGGAACTTCCACGGGAGACGCCGCTGCCGCTGCGGGAGACCGTTCCGGAGGAACTGCTCCGGGAAACACCTCCGCTGCGGGAGACCGTTCCGGAGGAACTGCTCCGGGAGACTCCGCCGCTGCGGGATACGGTGTTGCCGCTGCTGCGGACACCGGGAGCCGCTGCCCTCTGTACGGGAGTCGCCACCTTTCTCACGGTGCCGGAGGAGACACCGGCACGGGAGCGGGGCAGTGTGGAAGGAGTCCTTCCAACGCCGGCACCGCCGCGGCCGGGATCAGTTGCGACCAGAGGCCTGCCACCGGGACGTCCGGGATGATGTCCGAAGTAATGATGGTGAGGACGGTGATACCATCCGCCGCCACCGTACCAGTACCAGGAACTGTAGTACCATGGATCATAGTACCACGGATTGTAGTACCACGGGCTGTACCAGCCGTAATAACGGTAGTACGGACGGTGATACCACGGATCGTAATACCACGGGTCGTAATACCACGGATCGTAGTACCAGGAACTGTAGTACCACGGGCTGTAATATCCTCCGTAATAATAGGGATAACCGGAGAGATACCAGGGAGTGTAGACGTTATAGACCGTCACCTCCCGGGTACGGAACTGGGCCGTCTCAGGATCGGACAGGGTATCCGCCGGTTCCTCTACGGCATAGCCCCCGGCCCCCTGGCTTTCATAGATCAGGTTATCGATCTGCTCCTGCGAGGCGGCAGCATATGCCTTATTGGTTTGAGGTCTTGCGTAAATCCCGTCGCTGTACCTGACTGTGACAGGGACGGAACGGGATACTGTACCGCATCCTGCGAGGACGAGGACCGCCCCGAGGCAAATTGCAATGTGCTTTTTCATACAGAACCTCCTTATTTTAATAAAAATGAGTATCTTTGCGGGGCATTAGGGCCCCGTGGCCGAATCATACTTCAGCAATTTCTGTACCTTGATACGGCTTCCGGCTACAATATTAAGAACAAAATAGGAAAAAATCAACTTTTGATATGGCAAAAGAGGTTACAAGAAGGGAAGACAACTACTCTGAGTGGTATGACAATCTCGTCGTCAAGGCGGATCTCGCAGAAAGGTCCTCGGTCCGCGGCTGTATGGTTATCAAGCCCTACGGATATGCGATCTGGGAAAAAATGCAGTCCGTCCTGGACGGAATGTTCAAGGAAACCGGCGTAAAGAACGCCTATTTCCCCTTGTTTATCCCGAAATCTTTCTTCTCCCGGGAAGCGGAACACGTCGAAGGCTTCGCAAAGGAGTGCGCGGTCGTAACTCATCACCGCCTGATGAACAATCCCGCCGGCCCAGGCGTCGTCGTTGACCCTTCCGCAAAGCTCGACGAGGAACTCATCGTCCGTCCAACCTCGGAGACAATCATCTGGTCCACCTACAAGAACTGGATACACTCTTGGCGTGACCTCCCTATCCTCTGCAACCAGTGGTGCAACGTCGTCCGCTGGGAGATGAGGACCCGTCTGTTCCTGCGTACCGCGGAATTCCTCTGGCAGGAAGGCCACACGGCCCACGCTACCGCGGAGGAGGCTTATGCGAAGGCAGAACAGATGGTTAACATCTATGCAAAGTTTGCCCGCGAGACGATGGCCCTTCCCGTGGTCGTCGGCCACAAGAGCCCCGGAGAAAGGTTTGCCGGCGCCCTGGATACTCTTACGATCGAGGCCCTCATGCAGGACGGAAAGGCCCTTCAGGCCGGAACGTCGCACTTCCTCGGACAGAATTTCGCAAAATCCTTCGACGTCCAGTTCACCAACCGCGAAGGCAAACAGGAGTACGTATGGGCATCGTCCTGGGGCGTATCTACCCGTCTTATGGGTGCGCTTATCATGGCCCACGGAGACGACAACGGTCTGGTTCTGCCTCCGGCTCTGGCACCTGTCCAGGTCGTGATGGTCCCTATCTACAAGGGCGACGACGAGCGCAGCGCCATCCTCGACAAGATGTACGAGCTCAAGAAATCCCTCGAAGCCAAGGGCCACAGCGTCGAGGTCGATGACCGCGACAACCTCCGTCCCGGATTCAAGTTCGCAGAATGGGAGCTCAAGGGGGTTCCCGTGCGTCTTGCAATAGGCCCCCGTGACCTCGAGGGAGGAACCGTTGAAGTCCACCGCAGGGACACTCTCGAAAAGATTACCGAACCTCTTGAAGGCCTCGACGAACGCATCATCGGCCTTCTTGACGACATCCAGAAGAATATCTACAGCCGCGCCCTCGCCTTCCGTGACGCTTCCATCCGCAAGGTTGACACCTGGGAGCAGTTCAAGGAAGAAATCGAGAAGGGCGGATTCCTCCTGTGTCACTGGGACGGCACCGCGGAAACCGAGGCGCGTATCCAGGAAGAGACCAAGGCAACAATACGCTGCATCCCTGTTGACAGCGCCGTCTGCATCGAGGAAGGAAAGTGCGTCTATTCCGGAAAACCCTCTCACCAGAGAGTGCTTTTCGCCCGTTCATATTAAAAAACGTAATTACAGTATACTATGAAGAAGTTATTTCTCACCGTCGCCGCTGCGGCTCTGGCCATCGCCGGCGCATACGCCCAGGACGCGCAGTCCGCGGCTGCCGCAGCAGCGGAAGTCCTTTCGGAAGCCGAAGACGTCCCCGAAGCCGCTCCGAAGCCCAAATACTGGGACCTTACCATTCAGAACAACATCAATTTCTCGCAGACCAAACTCACCAACTGGGCGGCCGGCGGTTACAACAACTACGCCCTCGCAGCCAACGTTGACGCAAGCGCAAACTACGCGAAGGACAAGATGAAATGGACTAACCGTCTCCAGCTGGACTACGGCTTCCTCTATTCCGCAGACAAGCCTATCCTCCAGAAGCACAAGGACCGTATCTACTTCGAATCCAACTGGGGTTATGAAACTCCCGTGGAGCACCTCTACTGGTCCGCAATGTTCGACTTCAAGACCCAGTTCAACAACAACTATACTTACGGCAACCCCCCGGCTCCGGTCGATCCTGCCAATCCTACGAAGGAAGAGTGGCTCGCCGCCCGTACAATCAAGTCCGGATTCCTCACCCCCGCTTACACGAACCTCGGTCTCGGTATCAAGTGGACCCCGAAGGACTGGCTCGTCGTCAACATCGCTCCCCTTACCGGAGGCGTCGTGATGGTCGAAGGCTTCGGGCTTGACACAAAGGACATCCACTCTCTCCGCAAGACATACGGTATGGAGGCAACCGGCGAAACAGCCAGCGTTGACGGCGAAGACATAGATCTTTACAAGGCTTCCCGCTTCGAACTCGGTGCCCAGGTCAAGGCCGATGCAAAGTGGGTCGTCAACGACGTGTTCACCTATACGACTCAGCTTGTGCTGTTCTCCAACTACCTGAAGGACCCCCAGAATATCCGCGTCAACTGGGACAACAAGATATTCTGGAAACTCGCCAAATACTTCGCCCTTACCTTGTCCACAAACCTCATCTACGATGACACGGTTCTCGTGAAGGATACGACCGGAGACGGTGAAGTCAATGCACCTGCAGTCCAGTTCAAGGAATTCCTTGAATTTGGATTCACCTACACTATCACAGGAAAGAGATAATGTTGAAACTCTCTCTTCCGGACGGGACTCCCCTGCCCGTTCTCGCCGGTGTGAGCGGCGGGGCGGATTCGATGTGTCTTGCTACCCTTCTGAAGGACTCCGGAACGAGATTCGGCATTGCCCACTGCAATTTCTCCCTCCGGGGAGAAGAAAGCGACAGTGACGAGGCGCTGGTCGGGCAGTGGGCCCGTGAAAACGGGATTCCTTTCCACAGCGTCCGTTTCCGTACCGCAGAGTACGCGTCCCAAAGGGGTATCAGCATCGAAATGGCGGCACGGGAACTGCGCTACCGCTTCTTCGGAAATACCGCCAGGGAATACGGATACGGATGTGTCGCCGTAGCCCATAATGCCAATGACAACGCAGAAACCTTGATCCTGAACCTCCTGAGGGGGACTTCCCTCCGGGGTATCGCCGGAATGAAAGCAGCCGGCAGCATACCGGATCCGGAGTTTTCGGACATTCCCCTTGTACGGCCGCTCCTCGCCTTCGAAAGGGAGGAGATTGAAGCCTTTGCCGCCCTTCGCGGCATCCCCTACCGGACGGACAGCACAAACCTTCTGCCCGACGTCAAGAGGAACAAAATCCGGAACCTTGTCTTCCCTGTATTCCGGGAGATAAATCCCTCCTTCGTAAGAACCCTCGGAAGGGATATGGAAAGGTTTTCCGAGGCGCTCGAAACAGTATTGGAACACTCCCCTTCCTCCGTAGAAAAAGACCCTGAGCCCCTTCCGTCCGTCAGATACACGGTTACGGAAGAGCCGCGGCCGGAAGGCCTTGCGCTGAAACAACCGCCCGGCACGCTGATTCTGGACGCAGAAAAGGCAGGCGCAACGCCGATATTCGGACACTGGAAGGCCGGCGACTGGATTCACCCGCTCGGAGCTCCCGGAAAGAAGAAACTCCAGGACTGGTTTACGGACCATCACTTCACCCCGGAAATGAAACGCCGGGCGGTGCTGCTCCGTGATCCGTCCGACGAAAGAAGGATTCTTGCCATCATCGGATGGTGCATTGATGAAAAAGTTAAAGTAACGGCCGCGACGGAGCGCATCCTCCGCATTGAAGGCGGTCTCTGACAAGAACGATATGGATTTTTCTGCAAAAAAACTCGCCCACATCCTCGACGGTACCGTTGACGGGGATCCCACAGCGACAGCTACCAAGTTCGCAAAGATCGAACACGGAAAGCCCGGAACCCTCTGCTTCTACGCAAACCCCAAGTACGAGCAGTATGTCTATACCTGCAAGGCATCGATCCTTCTCGTCGACAAGACCTTCGAGCCCAAGGAGCCTGTTACCCCTACGCTTGTCCGGGTTGAGAATTCCTACACGGCAATAGCGCGCCTTCTTGACTATGTCGCGGAAGAAAAGCGCAGAAGTTCCAAGGCAAAAAAGAGCTGCCGCGCCCGCTGGCACCGCTCGACGAAGTTCGGAAAGAACGTCTCCGTGGGCGACTATGCTGTTCTCGGCCGCGACGTCACCATAGGCGACAACACCATCATCCACCCTAACGTCACCATAGGCGACAAGACCGTCATCGGCTCCGGATGCATAATCTACCCGGGCGTAACAGTCTATCCCGGAACCGTCATCGGCAATAACGTAATCCTCCACAGCGGATGCGTCATAGGCTCCGACGGATTCGGCAACGCTCCCCAGCCGGACGGGACCTGGAAAAAAATCGAGCATCTTGGCAATGTGGTCATCGGCAACGACGTCGAGATAGGCTCGAATACCACGGTAGACCGCGCAGAGATGGAATCCACCGTCATCGGCAACGGCGTCCGGATCGACAACCTCTGCCAGATAGCCCACAACGTCGAAATAGGCGACAATACCGTCATTGCAGCGCAGACCGGTATCGCCGGCTCCACCAAGGTGGGCAGGAACTGCATCATCGCAGGCCAGGTGGGTATCATCGGCCACCTTACCATAGCGGACAATACAACAATCGCAGCCCAGGCCGGCGTCATAGGAAATGTCCGTAAGAGCGGCCAGGTCCTTCTGGGCGCCCCCGCCTTCGATGCCAAACAGTTTATGCGCGCCTACGCCAAATTCAAAGCCTCCGGCCGCGAGGACTGATTTCCCTGTCTTTTTGACCTTTGGAATATTATTTGTATCTTTGTCGTCCAAAACGCTCCCGAAGGGCAAACAGTTAAAGGCAAAGACAGGAACGCAATGCATTCCAACCAGAATACACTCAAGAAATCATACTACTTCGAAGGCAAGGGACTTCACACCGGCACATATGCCCACATCAAGCTGATGCCGGCCGGTCCCGATACCGGAATTCGTTTCAGGCGTATAGACCTGAAGGGGAAACCCTTCATCGACGCCGTCGCTGAGAACGTTTCCAACACCGCAAGGAGTACTACCATATCGCAGAATGAGGCCGTTGCAGTTACGGTAGAGCATATTCTCTCAGCCCTGACGGGACTTGGGATAGACAATGCCGTAATCGAGATGGACAATATCGAAATCCCTATCCTCGACGGCAGCGCAAAACCCTACATCGACGCGATAAAGAAGGACGGAACCAAGGACCAGGGAGTCGAACGCAAGTATCTCACAATCAAGGATACCCTCGAGATTCACGACAACAGGACCGGCTCCTGGATTAAGGTGGAACCCGCTGACGTACCCTCGGCCCATATTACCGTGGACTTCAATTCCGAAATTCTCGGAGTCCAGGAGGCTGAATGGAACCCTGGCGTGAATTATGCCCGTGAGATAGGTGTGTGCCGTACTTTCGTGTTCTTCCACGACATCGAATACCTGTTCAGGAACAACCTGATCAAGGGCGGTGACGTCGAGAACGCAATCGTTATCGTAGAGCATCCCGTCTCCGACGAGCAGCTCCAGTCCATCTCCCGCCTCTTCGAAATCCCCAACCTGAAGATTACAGCCGCCGGCTACCTGAACAATCTCAGACTCCACTTCCCGGACGAATGCGGCCGTCACAAGCTGCTCGACCTTATCGGAGACTTCCGTCTCGCAGGAGGTTACGTCAACGCAAGGATTACCGCTTTCAAGCCGGGTCATTCCATCAACACCAGAACGGCCAAGGCCCTCAGAGCCCTGCTCGTATAAAAACCGGGCTTCGCCCGAATTGAATCATGAACAATATTTCGCCCCTTGCATCAGTCTCCCCCGCCGCAAAAATCGGCGACAACGTTACAATAGGCCCCTTCGCTGTTGTAGAATCTGACGTAGTAATCGGTGACGGCTGCTACATTATGCCCCACGCAATTGTGATGTCCTACACCACCCTTGGCAAGGACTGCACCGTATTCCCTGGAGCCGTCGTTGGCGCTGTTCCCCAGGACCTGAAATTCCACGGAGAGATTTCCCGTGTGGAAATCGGCGACAGGGTGATGATCCGGGAGTGCGCGACAATCAACCGCGGCACCGAAGCCAGCGGCAAGTTCTGCACTAAGATTGGAAACGACACCCTTATAATGTCGTATGTCCATATAGCCCATGACTGCGAGGTCGGTAACCACTGCATCCTCGTATCCAAGACCGCTATCGCCGGTGAGACCAAGATTGAAGACTGGGCAGTGCTCGGAGGCGGCGCTATGGTCCATCAGTTCTCGAAGATAGGAGCCCACGCAATGGTGGGAGGCGCCTCCAAGGTAACCAAGGACGTTCCTCCGTACATCCTCGTGGACAGGGATCCCATATGCTATATGGGCGTCAACCGTACCGGGCTTCTCCGCCGCGGATTCACGGAGGAGAAGGTCAATGAAATCAAGGATATCTACGAGACCATCTACCTGAGCAGCTACAACGTTTCCCAGGCCCTTGAAATCATCCAGGAGACAATGCCCGCCACCCCTGAAAGGGACCATATCCTGAGCTTTATCCGTGGCTCAAAGCGCGGAGTCGTTCCGAAGCCCCGCCTCTCAAGGTAGTGCTTCTTTCAAGCGCATACTGTCCCCCCGTGGAATACTTCGCCCTGATGGCGAGAGATATGACCTTGTCGGAAGACAGGGTCTTTCCGTCCAAGGTGCATATCGAAGCAAAGGAGTCCTTTCTCAAGCAGACATACAGGACACGCTGTATGATACTGGGGCCGCGCGGAACGGAAATGCTCCAGGTTCCGGTCGTACACTCGGACAATATGAGGATGGACCTTGTGGAAGTGGATCATTCGACACCGTGGGTTACCAGGACGGAAAGGGCGCTCGATACTGCGTACTTTTCATCCGCTTATTTCGATTATTACAGGGACGGGCTTTTCGCGCTTTTGGAAAGCGGGGAAAAGTCACTCCTTAAATATAACACTGCGATAACGCTCTATCTCGCAGAATGTGCGGGGATATGGACGCGGCTGAGCTTCACGGAAGATTTCACCGCTCCGGGAACGGAGGAAGATGACTGGAGGTACCTGATAGCCCCAAAGAAGAATAACGGCATTCTTGCCGGTATGGGCCTGCAGAAACCGTATTTCCAGGTTTTTTCCAAAAAATTCGGGTTTACTCCCGGGCTTTCGATGATGGACCTTTTGTTCAATGAGGGTCCAGAGTCGATTAAATTTGTGTTTTCCGAATAATTTTTCTACATTTGCACCCGTGAAAGAGATAGAGGACGCCGGTCCCCTGTCTTTTTTGTTTTAATTATGGAGAAATCAAAGATTATCAGCGCCGCCCTGCCGGTGCTCTCGGAAAGAGGATGTTTCCTCGTGGAAGTGACGGTGTCATCAGGGAACGACATCGAAATCATCATCGAAAAGGACAATGGCTCCGTGGACTGGGATGACTGCTCCGCAGTTGACAAAACCATTCACGAGGCCTTCAGCCAGGACGATGAGGACTACTCCCTTACAGTATCATCCGCAGGCCTTGACCGCCCGCTGAAGGTCCTTCGCCAGTTCCTTAAGGCTGTGGGCACTACGGTCGATGTCAAGTTTAAGGGCGGGAAAAGGCTCATCGCCCTTCTTGTCGCAGCGGAAGAAGACGGGATAACCCTCTCCTACACTACCCTCGAAGTCCCTGAAGGGTCCAAGAAGAAAGTCAAGGTCGAGCACGAACAGAAGTATCCCTTCACCGAAATCAACTCCGTAACACCCTACATAGATTTCAAATAAAACGATAATAAAATGGCAAAAGAAAAAGAGAAAGAAATCACCCTGATCGATGCGTTCAAGGATTTCAAGGAAGAGAAGAGCATTGACCGCCCGGTTATGCTCGGCGTACTGAAGGATGTGTTCCTTACCCAGCTCGCCAAAACCTATGGCAGCGCGGACAATTTCGACGTCATCATCAACGTTGACAAGGGAGACTGCGAGATATACCAGAACTTCGAGGTAGTTGAACAGGTCCAGAACCCCGCAACTGAGATTACCGTCGATGAAATTGCTGCCGAAACCGGCGACGACGACTACGAGATCGGCGACACCTACACCCGCAAACTCTCCCTCGCCTCCTTCGGAAGGCGCGGAATCCTCAACATACGCCAGAACCTCCAGGGAAGGATTATGGACATCGAGAAGGCCAATGTCTTCAAGAAATACTCCGGAAAGGTCGGAGAACTGTTCACCGGAGAGGTCTATCAGACCTGGAAGAACGAAGTCCTGATTCTCGACGAGGACGGAAACGAACTCCGAATGCCCCGCTCCGAGCAAATTCCCGGCGAGCATTTCAAAAAGAACGATACCGTACGCGCAATCATCAAGAGTGTGGAGATGAAGAACAACACTACTCCCTACATCGTTCTTTCCCGTACCAGCGACGCCTTCCTCGAGAAACTCTTCGAGATGGAAGTCCCCGAGATTTACGACGGTCTGATCACCGTCAAGAAGGTTGTCCGTATCCCCGGTGAACGCGCCAAGGTCGCCGTCGAGTCCTATGACGAAAGGATTGACCCTATCGGCGCCTGCATCGGTGTCAAGGGTTCCAGGATTATGGGCATCGTACGCGAGCTCCGGAACGAGAATATCGACGTTATCCAGTGGACCACCAACACCCAGCTTATGATTACCCGCGCGCTCAACCCGGCCCATATCTCCAGGATTGACCTTGGAGAAGGCCCTGAGGACAAGATCAAGGTCTTTATGCACTCGGACGAAGTGAAGAAGGGTATCGGCAAGGGCGGATGCAACATCAAACTCGCCGGAATGCTGGTCGGACGCGAGATAGAAGTATGGCGTGAACTCCAGGACGAGGAGCAGGAGGAGGAAGACGTCCTGCTGAGCGAGTTCGACGACGTCATCGAACCCTGGATCATCGAGAGACTCCACTCCATCGGATGCGACACCGCAAGGAGCGTACTTGCACTTTCCGCCGACGAAATCGCCACGAGGGCAGACCTCGAGGATGAGACGGTTGAAGAAATAATGGGTATCCTCCGTGAGGAGTTTGAGGACTAAGGTGATTAATTTTGAGGAAGAAATATGGCAGAAATCAGACTATCTAAACTGATAAAACAATTCAACATCGGGCTTGACACCCTGGTGGACTGTCTCAATTCGCTGGGCGCCTCCATCGACAACGCCAATCCTAACCTGAAGGTATCCGACGAGTATATGCCGGAGCTTATGAAAAGGTTTGGAAAGGACCTCGAACTGAAGGAACAGGCGGAGAAGATTGACGTGAAGCTCACGGAGATTCTCGACAAGGCCCAGAAGAAACCGGCCACCCGTAAGGAAGATGAAGAGGATGACTATGAGCCCGAGAAGGTAACCGTCATAAAGAGCACCAACCTCTCCCGTTCGGAGAAGGCAGAACCCGCACCGGAACCGGTAAAAGAACCCGAACCCGTCGTAGAGCCGGAGCCTGCCGCCTCGGAGCCGGAGCCGGAACCTCATCCTGTGCCGGTCCCGGAGCCCGAACCAGTCCCCGAACCTGTCTCCGAACCCGAGCCTGTCTCCGAACCCGAGCCTGTCTCCGAACCGGAACCCGCCAAGGAAGAGCCCGCCCCCGTGGATGAACCCGCTCCCGTCGAGGAGCCGGCGGCTGAGCCTGAGACTGCAGCTGAAAAAACAGCCGAGAAGGATCCTGCCCCGGAAGGAGGCCAGCTCAAAGTACTCGGAAAAATCGATCTTTCCCAGTTCGACCCCAAGAAGAAGAGCGGAAAGCGCGAGAGGATAAAGACAGGCTCCCAGAAGGTGGATGTCACCAAGGTCCAGGCGGACAAGAATCCTAAGAAGGGCGGAAACGCCCCTTCCAAGAACGCTCCCGTACAGGGCAGCAAGGGCGGACGCAAGCGCGACCGCGGAGCCCGTGTCCTTACAGAAGCTGAGCAGGAAGAGATGCAGAAGGAAATCCAGAAGCAGGTCAAGGAAACCTACGCCAGGATGAACGAAAGCACGAAGAACAGCTTCGGAGCAAAGCACCGCAAGGAGAAGAGGGAAATCGCGGCCATCCGCTCCCAGGAGGAGATGGAAGCCGCTGCCGCTGAGAACAAGGTGCTGAAAGTCACCGAGTTCGTTACGGTAAACGACCTTGCAACCCTTATGAACAATACTCCCGTAGTGAAGGTCATCGGTGCCTGTATGTCCCTTGGTATGATGGTATCCATCAACCAGAGGCTCGACGCTGAGACCCTCGTCCTTGTTGCGGAGGAATTCGGCTACAAGGTCGAATTCGTCACCGCAGAGCTTTCCGAGGAAATATCCCAGCAGGAACCCGACAAGGAGGAAGACCTCGTCGAAAGGCCCCCTGTGATTACCGTAATGGGCCATGTTGACCACGGTAAGACTTCCCTGCTGGATAACATCCGCAACACAAACGTCATCGCGGGTGAGGCCGGAGGTATCACCCAGCATATCGGCGCATACAACGTCACCCTCCCCAGCGGACGCCACATCACGTTCCTGGACACTCCGGGTCACGAAGCCTTCACCGCTATGCGTGCCCGCGGCGCCCAGATGACAGACCTCGCTATCATCATCGTCGCTGCTGATGACGCTGTTATGCCCCAGACAAAGGAGGCAATCGCACACGCCCAGGCTGCAGGCGTACCTATGGTGTTCGCAATCAACAAGATAGACAAACCGGGCGCAAATCCCGACACAATCCGCCGCCAGCTCTCAGAGATGAACATCCTCGTCGAGGACTGGGGAGGAAAATACCAGTGCCAGGAAATCTCCGCAAAGAAGGGTATAGGTGTTGACAAGCTCCTCGAAAAGGTTCTCTTTGAGACAGATCTTCTCGAACTCAAGGCTAACCCGAACAAGATGGGAAGCGGTGCCGTCATCGAATCTTCCCTGGACAAGGGCCGCGGCTATCTTGCCACGATGCTGGTCCAGGACGGAACCGTCAAGGTCGGAGATGTCATCATCTCCGGTTCCTACTACGGCAGGGTCAAGGCTATGTACAACGAGCGCGGCCAGAAAGTCGATGTTGCAGGACCTTCGACTCCCGTGTCGCTCCTCGGTCTGAACGGTGCCCCGGCCGCCGGTGAGAAGTTCAACGTAATGGCTGACGAAAAGGAAGCAAAATCCATCGCCCTCCGCCGCGAACAGCTCATCCGTATCCAGGGAATCAAGACCCAGAAGCACCTCACCCTCGAGGAAATCGGCCGCCGTATCGCTATCGGAAACTTCAAGGAACTCAACATCATCGTTAAAGGTGACGTGGACGGTTCCGTCGAAGCCCTGTCAGACTCCCTGATCAAGCTCAGCACAGAGCAGGTCCGCGTGAACGTGATTCACAAGGCTGTAGGCGCCATATCTGAATCCGACGTTCTCCTCGCTGAGGCTTCGGACGCCGTTATCATCGGCTTCCAGGTCCGTCCTTCATCCGAGGCCCGCAAGGCTGCCGAGAAGGAAGGTATCGAAATCCGCCTTTACTCCGTCATCTACGACTGTATCAACGAAGTCAAGGAAGGTATCGAGGGTATGCTGGAGCCCGAAAGGAAGGAAGAGGTCACCGCTACTGCAGAGGTCAAGCAAACCTTCAAGATATCAAAGGTCGGAACTATCGCCGGCTGCCAGGTCAAGGAAGGAAAACTCGCCTCCAAGTCCCAGGTCCGCCTCATCCGTGACGGCATCGTGGTCTACACCGGAGCGCTCGCATCCCTGCAGAGGGGTAAGGACGACGCAAAGGAAGTCGCCGCCGGACTCGAATGCGGCTGCGGTCTCGATAAATTCAATGACATCCATATCGGAGACATCATTGAAGCCTTCAAGATCGTCGAAATCAAGCAGACTCTCTAGGGGAAAAGTTATTTCTCCAGGTAAACATCTTCGTCCGGGGCAGCGAAATGATACTGTTCCCGGGCGAATTTTTCCAAGGAGTCGCGGTCAGAGGTGAGCGCCTTGATTTCCGCATTCATACGGTCAATGTCCTCACGGTATTCCTTGATGGTCTTCTCCTGACGCTTGACCTCCACACCGGCCTTAATCCAGCTCAGGATGCTGTTATGGGCAAAGAAAAACATCCATATCGCAAGAAGGAGCGTCACTATGATCACGAAGGGAAGGAAATAGTGATGCTCTTTGTTGAGGAATATATCCCTCAGGGATTTCTTGCCGGGACTCATAACGTTTCGAAATATTATTTCAATGCCGGATTGGCTGATTATCCGCGAATTTAACTAAATTTGCGGAAACTAAAAACACTTCATTTGAAATGAAACCAACACTTCTTGTTCTTGCGGCCGGTATGGGAAGCCGCTACGGCGGTCTCAAGCAGATGGACGGCCTTGGCCCCAGCGGTGAAACAATCATCGACTATTCAATCCACGATGCGGTCGAAGCCGGATTCGGCAAGGTTGTCTACATAGTCCGCGAATCCTTCCTCGAGGATATGAAAAAACACGTTGAGCAGAAGTATGCCGGCGTAAATACCGTGGACGGGGAACCCCTTCAGTTTGTTTTCGTAACCCAGGAACTTACGAAGATTCCCGCCCCCTTCACCGTCCCGGAGAACCGTGAAAAGCCTTGGGGAACCGCTCACGCCGTCCTTATGGCAAAGGACGTAATCCACGAGCCCTTCGCTGTCATCAACGGTGATGACTTCTACGGCAAGGAATCCTTCAAGATCCTTGGCGACTGGTGCCGCGCCCACGAAAAGACCGAGGGTCAATACTGCATCGTCGGTTTTGAGCTGGACAATACTCTCTCGGAGAATGGAAGCGTATCACGCGGTATCTGCTACTATGACTCCAACAATATCCTGACAGGCATTGCTGAGCATCTTGACATAGCAAAGGAAGCTGACGGAAACGTCTACGGAAACAACTCCGTAAACGGAGAGCAGCACGTAAAACTTGCCGCCAAGGCGCTCTGCTCAATGAATATGTGGGGCTTCACCCCGGATTATTTCACAAAGAGCGAATCCTCCTTCGTGACCTTCCTCGAGGAGCACAGGATGGAGCCCAAGAAAGAGTACTACATCCCTTACGCCGTCGACGTACTCGTAAAGGCAGGAAAGGGACAATGTGAGGTACTCTCCACCCCTTCCCACTGGTTCGGAGTAACCTATAAGGAAGACCGCCCCGCTGTCGTCGAAAAATTCGCGCAGCTCGTCCGTGACGGAGTCTATCCCAGTCCCCTGTACAAATAATGAGACGCAAGGTCAACAACTATAATCTCTACGGTTCCCACGCCTGGTATGTTCCCGGTGTGGGAGGGATGTTCGGTCTCCTGCTGTGGTTCATACTTGGTATGGTGATCGGCTCCATAATCCAGATAATCCTCGCGCTTATACTCCCTAAGGAAATCCTGAGCGCATACTCGATGATTATCATTTATCCGGTACAGTTCCTTCCCGCGATGATTTATGCGGGATACAAAAGCCGGAATAATGCTGTGTTCGGAGAAGGATACGCGCTGGACAGCCGGAACTTCGGAAAGATGGGCCTCTGGGGAGCAATAGGTATCACGGTGCTTGCTTCGCTCGCAACTATGATGGTCGCTGACCTTCCTAACTGGTGGCAGATGACCCTGACCCGGAAATCACCCTATATGTCCAAGTTTTACGAATTGATTATGGAAGCTATGAAGACGATGACCGGAGGTCCGCTTTGGTCTTCGTTCCTTGTAGTTGCAATCTTTGCTCCCATATTCGAGGAGTGGCTCTGCAGGGGAATGATTCTCCGCGGCCTTTTGACTAAGATGAAACCCGTATGGGCAATCGTGATATCGGCCCTGTTCTTTGCCGCGATCCACGGCAACCCCTGGCAGGCGCTGAATGCTTTCATCATCGGCCTTGTGATGGGCTACGTCTACTACAGGACGGGATCGCTGCTTCTTACGATGCTTATCCATTTCGTCAATAACGGCAGCGCCGTCATTATGTCGAACATCGGCTCAATCAAGGATATCGACTACCTCAAGGATATGTTCGCCCCCGGAACGTATGCTGTGATCTATGTCGCCGCCGTACTGGTTCTCGCAGGCTCGATGTGGTTGTTCTCGAGAATCCCTCTCAAAAACTCCTGGGGCAATACTGACCCCGTCGAGCCCCTTGGTTCCGAACAGTGAGAAGGCCTGTAATAATGGGAATCGTGAACCTCACGGAAGACTCGTTCTTCCGGGGTTCACGTTTTTTATGCCCTGACGGCAGCGTGGATGTCCGCAGGCTCGTCGAGCGCTGCGGGTCAATGCTGGAAGAAGGCGCTGACATCATCGACATAGGCGCCGCTTCTTCGCGTCCGGGTGCATCTCCGGTGGGGGCTGAAGTAGAATGGTCACGGCTGGAAACGGCCCTGACAGTGCTGAACGCCGCATTTCCGGAGGCTAAATTCTCCGTCGACACGGTATGGGCGTCTGTCGTCAGACGTGTATTTGACCTTATCGGCCCGTTCCTCGTCAACGACATATCCGCCGGCCGTGAAGACCCGAAGATGCTCCGGACCGTAGGTTCCCTCGGTCTTCCCTACGTCGCGATGCATTCCCGCGGCACCCCTGAAACGATGCAGTCTATGACGGACTATACGGACGTTGTCCAGGAGGTAAAAACCTTCTTCCGCGAATTTTCCGGGAAGGCCCGTGACGAGGGAATCCGGGACTGGATACTGGACCCGGGCTTCGGATTCGCGAAGACCATGGACCAGAACTATCAGCTTCTTGCGAACCTTCGGGAACTTACGTGCTTCGGAAGGCCCATTCTCGTCGGGATATCCCGCAAAAGTATGATATACCGCCTGTTAAAAACTACCCCGGAGGAATCCCTCCAGGGCAGTCTCGTAATGAATTTGCTCGCTTTTGAAAACGGCGCCTCGATTCTCCGCGTCCACGATGTCGCGGAAACCGTCGCCGCTTTCGCCTCTATCGGAATCTCCTAGAAGATATCCGGCTCCGGAGCTCCTGCGGGCTCTTCAGCTGCAGGACGTGCGGGACGGTCGCGACGAGCGCTACGGTCGTTGCGGCGCTCACCGTTACGATGCTCACCGTTACGATGTTCGCCGTTACGGCGGTCGTTTTCACGACGCTCACCTTCCTTGCGGGGAGCACGGTCTCCACGGGGAGCACGCTTGGGCTCAGTATAGCCTTCAGGCTTTTCAGTAAGAGCGCGCATCGAAAGGCGCATCTTGCCGGTCTTAGTATCTATCTCAAGGAGCTTTACATCCACCTCATCACCGACCTTCAGGACATCAGAGACATTCTCAGTCTTGGTCCACGCGATTTCGCTCACGTGAAGGAGTCCTTCCTTACCGGGGAGGATTTCCACGAAAGCGCCGAAGTCGAGAATGCTGACGACCTTGCCGTGGTAAACGGCACCGGCCTCAGGAACTGCGCAGATGCCCTTGATACGCTCCAGAGCGATATCGACCTTTTCCTTATCCACTCCGAAGATATCGACGACACCCTTCGTCGTTCCGTCTCCAAGACCGGCGTCGACTTCCTCGATGGTAATCGTGGTTCCTGTCTCTTTCTGGAGGGCCTGGATAGTCTCTCCGCCCTTTCCGATGACTGCGCCGATGAACTCGGAAGCAATCTCGATCTGGACCATACGGGGAACGAAGGGCTTGTAGTCCTCACGGGGCTCAGCGATAGTCTTTAGCATTTCGCCCATAATGTGGATCCTGCCCTGACGAGCCTGCTCGAGAGCCTTCTCGAGGACGTCATAGCTGAGGCCGTCAACCTTGATGTCCATCTGGGTTGCGGTGATACCGTCCTTGGTTCCGGTTACCTTGAAGTCCATATCGCCGAGGTGATCCTCGTCACCGAGAATATCGGTAAGGATGGCATAGCGCTCATTGGGACGCTCCGCGTCAGTGATAAGGCCCATTGCGACACCGGCGACGGGCTTACGGATCTTCACACCTGCGTCCATAAGGGCGAGGCAGCCGCCACATACCGAGGCCATCGAAGAAGAACCGTTGGACTCAAGGATATCGGAGACGACGCGGATTGCGTAGGGATTCTCCGGAGCCATAGGGATAACGGGCTTTAGAGCTCTCATAGCGAGGTTTCCGTGACCGATCTCACGACGGCCCACACCCCTCTGGGGCTTGGCTTCGCCGGTAGCGAACGGAGGGAAGTTGTAGTGAAGGACAAACTGCTGGTCTTCCTGAATGAGGACCTCGTCCATTTCCTTCATATCGAGCTTTGTTCCGAGCGTTACGGAAGCAAGAGACTGGGTTTCACCACGGGTGAAGATAGCGCTTCCGTGCGCGCAGGGGAGGTAATCCACTTCACACCAGATAGGACGGACCTCATCGGTCTTACGGCCGTCGAGACGCTTTCCTTCATCGAGTATGAGGTTACGCATAGCCTCTTTCTCGACATCGTGATAATAGCGGGCGACCATTGCACCCTTTTCTTCCTGCTCTTCCTCAGTGAGGGTCGCAAGGAACTCCTCCCTGATGGCGTTGAAGCCGTCCTCACGCTCGTGCTTGGGCTTTGCGCTTGCGGCGAGCTCGTAGCACTTTCCATAGCAGAACTCACGGACTGCCTTGCGAAGGTCTTCATCCTGCTCGTCGTGAGGATAATCCCTCTTGTTGACGTCAGTTCCAAGCTCAGCCATGATCTCTTTCTGGACACGGCAGTGCTTCTTTATCTCTTCGTGGGCGAACTTGATAGCCTCGAGCATATCGTGCTCGGAGACCTCGTTCATCTCACCTTCTACCATCATTATATTTTCCTCAGTAGCCGCCACCATCAGATCGAGGTCAGCGCGAGCGCCGTCAGCGAATCCGGGGTTGATGACGAACTGTCCGTCGATACGGGCTACGCGGACCTCGGAAACCGGGCCTCCGAAGGGGAGGTCGCTCGTAGCGAGGGCAGCAGATGCTGCGAGACCGGCGAGAGCATCGGGCTGGATGTCCTTCTCTGCGGAAATCAGGGAAATCTGGATAAATACTTCGAGATGGAAGTCATCGGGCCAGAGGGGACGGATAGGACGGTCCACGAGGCGTGCGATGAGAACTTCATAGTCGGAAGGTTTGCTCTCCCTCTTGAGGAATCCGCCGGGGAAACGGCCAGCAGCGTAATATTTCTCCCTGTAATCTACTGTGAGGGGCATGAAATCAGTTCCCTCTTTCACTTCTGTTGCGCAGGTGACGGTTGCAAGCAGCATCGTACCGCCCATCTTTACCACTGCGCTTCCGGCCGCCTGCTTGGCGAGTTTGCCGGTTTCGATCTCGATAACGCGTCCGTCGGGAAGGGTTATCGTCTTGTTGATAATGTTCATTCTGTTACGTCTTTCGTCTATATAAGCGTTTCCCCCTATGGGAAACGTAGTTTTTCAAAAAAGGGGTGAGAATATGCCTTGCATAGTTCTCATCCCCCGTTTTTTCCTATTTTCTTACTATCGGCGGAGGCCAAGCTCCTTGACGATAGCCCTGTATCTCTCGATGTCCACCTTCTGAAGGTAGTTCAGAAGCTGACGGCGCTTGCTGACCAGGCGAAGAAGGGAACGGCGCGTAACAACGTCCTTCTTGTTCTTCTTCACGTGCTCAGTAAGGTGAGCGATACGGTAGGAAAATAAAGCAACCTGACTCTCAGGGGAGCCGGTGTCCTTATTGGACTTCCCGTACTTCGCGAAAATCTCCTGCTTTTTCTCTGGCTGTAAATATTCTGCCATAGTGCAATGAGTTTTTTGTTGATTATATACTGTAACGGGCGCTTACCCCGTCAAAAAAAGCGTGCAAATTTAGGAAATATTTCTCACTCAGCCAAATATTTTTCGATTTTCCCGACATCCTCGAGAGAAAGGGCTGAGGGGACGGCAGAACGGATATGGACACGGTCACAGACTGAGAGGTAGAAGTCGATGATGGAAAAGGCCGGACCGTGAGTCCTGGCATATTCTTCAAGGAGCGGGAACAACGCGGGAGCGACAAGGTGAATCCCGGAGAAAGCGAGGGCTTCGCAAGCGGCAGGATCGAAGGATCGGCCGCAATCAGAGGACCCTGTATACGGGCTTCGGACTTCGCCGGTCCTGACGTTTGTCCATCCCGCGAGATTTCCGTCGCGGTCGAACAGCAGATACCGGGATGTCTCACGGCGGCTCACTACGAGCGTCGCTGCAGCCGAGGGGTCAGCTTCGCGCTCGAGCCAGGAAAGGTCCAGGTCGCTGATGATATCGACGTTATGGACCAGCACCGGACGGCCGTCGTCAATATAAGGCGCGGCAAAGGCAATGGCCCCTCCGGTATCAAGAAGGGCTTCGCTTTCATCGCTGATGGATATCCTGGTCCCTGCGATGGGATTCTCCCGCAGCCATCGGACCAGCATATCCGCAAAGTGATGGACATTTACCGTGATGTCCGTATATCCTGCGGAGGCGAGCTTATCCAGAACCGAAGCAATCAACGGACGGCCTTTCCAGGGGACAAGCGCCTTGGGCATCGAATCCGTCAGCGGCCTCAGCCGCGTTCCCAATCCGGCCGCGAGAACCAGCGCTTTTTTGCCCATCTCCCTCTCGATCCCGAGTTCCCTGTGCCTCAGCAGTATCCTGACGGGGAACTTCTCAGCAAGATGCATTGCAAGATGCTCAGCGCAGTATGCAGACCGGTGCTGTCCTCCGGTGCAGCCGAAACTGACCTTCAGGCTCGTGAATCCCCTTTCGATGAACCGCTCCACGTGCGCGTCTACAATAGGATATATGTTCCCGAGAAAAACCGTAATCTCCCCGTCTTTCTCCAGGAAATCAATCACAGGCCCATCCAGCCCCGTAAGGCTTTTGAACTCCTCATACTTTCCCGGATTATGCACACCCCTGCAGTCGAACACATAGCCTCCCCCGTTCCCGCTCTCATCCCCTGGGATCCCCTTCCGGTACGAGAACGACGTTACCGTAACGGTCAGCGGAATCTGCGAAGGTTGACGGTGCCGGACGGGCGATTGGGTCCGGCCGGTAGCGATGGAAAGGTCGCAGATTCCCTCCAGCACAGAACTCAGGTACGGGAATTCAGGGAGCGGAAGAAGGCCCCGAAGGTTCCTTAGGGCGGGGGCTATGCTGTCGATGAAGTACTGCTTCTTCTCCACAAGCCCGCGGAAACCATAGCATCCCAGAACCTGAAGCGTACGGAAAAGCGCGAAGAGAGAGAACTTGAGGTCAAATCCTTCGCGGGAAATGTCCATATAAGGGCGAAGAGCCTTAAGATAAGCTGCGATAAGGGCCTCACGAAGATCCTCCGGATATCCGGCCTTTGCCTGAAGCACGAACGATGCCAGGTCATACCATACCGGGCCGCGGCGCCCGCCCTGGAAATCGATGAAAGCCGGATCATCCCCCACGAGCATAACATTCCTCGCCTGGAAGTCGCGGTACATAAATGCGTCTTGTGACTCCCCGAGAAGGACGGTGCGGAGCCGGTCGAAATCATCCTGGAGAAGAACCTCGTTGAACTCCGCGCCAACCGTCTTCAGGAAGCAGTATTTAAAATAATTGAGATCGAAATCGACCATCCTCGCGTCGAACTCCCGCTGGGGGTAGCAGACGTTGAAATCGAGGTGACGCGCCGTTTCAAACTGGATCCGGGGAAGAATGGAGACAGTCTTTAAAAGCAGTTCGCGCTTGTGAGGAGTGAATTCCCCGCCCTTGCAGGCGACATCAAAAAGGGTTGTATCTCCAAGATCCTCCTGGAGATAGCAGAGCCCGTCCGCCCCGTAAACCTCAGGGACGCGGACTCCCCCCTCCCTCATCGCCCTCGCGACGGCGAAAAATGCCGCATTTTCCGCCTCGTCAGTTCCGACGGCGCCGATAGCGCTGATATCCCCGGAAACGAGCCTGTAGTATTTTCTGTGGCTTGCGGAACCGGGGAGTGCGACAACCTCCGAAGGAGCCGTACCGAATTTCCCGGAAAAGAGGGCGATTAGTTTTTCTTCCATAGCCCAAAGATAGAAAATAATTCGTAAATTTGTACGCTATGCTCATCGTACTCGAAGGACTGGACGGGGCCGGAAAATCCACCCAGGTCAAAAAACTCAGGACATACCTTGAAGGCGCCTGCCCGAAAGGTGTGGAATACATACATTTCCCCCGCTACGACGCCCCCGTCTACGGGGACCTTATCAGCCGTTTCCTTAGGGGGGACTTCGGCGCAAACGACATCGTCCATCCCCAGCTTGTCGCCCTTCTGTTCGCTGAGGACCGCCACGGGGCAGGCCCCCTCATAAAGGCCGCCCTTGCGGAAGGAAAGACTGTCCTCCTGGACCGCTACGTCTATTCCAATATTGCATACCAATGCTCCAAGCTTCCGGAAGGAAAGGAGCGTGAGGACCTCAGCGACTGGATTTTCAGTACCGAATTCGGCAATTTCGAGCTTCCGAAACCGGACCTGAACATATTCCTCGACGTCCCCATCGGCTTCGTCGAAGCAAGCCTTAAGTCTCACCGCGAAGGCGATGACCGTAATTACCTCTCCGGCGGAAGCGACATCCACGAAGCATCCATCGAATTCCAGAAAACCGTCCGCAGCATCTACCTCCGCCAGTGCGAGCTCGATCCCGGATTCATCAGGATTGACTGTTCCGCCCCCGACGGGTCAATGCTCTCCCCGGAGGAAATCTTCTCCAAGGTGGAAAAAACAGTAGAGGGGATTCTCTGATGGGCAAGGAAGGGAAAAGAGTGGGATGGCTCAGGCGCCTTCTCGCCGTAATCATCGGCCTGGTTTTCATCTTCTCCGGGATACTTAAGATTATGGACCCCGTAGGAACGGGACTTATCGTTTCGGAGCATATGAAGTTCCTTCACCTTTGGTTTATGCGCGGCGCCGCGCCCGTTTTCGGCGTCTTGCTGGCCCTTGTGGAAGCATCTCTTGGTGCCGCTCTGGTAACCGGAGTCTACAGGAAAACCGTAGCAATAACGACACTGTCGCTGCTCGGGCTATTCACTCTCCTGACGGCTCTTCTTCTTATCCGCAATCCGGAGATGGGCTGCGGCTGTTTCGGAGAAGCCGTCAATCTGACTCACCTCCAGAGCTTCCTTAAAAACATTATTCTTCTCGTACTCAGCGTAGGCGCCTTCGTTCCGTTCTCCCTTTTCGGGGACTCTCCGCGCCGGAGGTACGTCGCTTTCTGGATACTTGTGCCGCTTTTCGCAATCGCGCTGCTCTACAGCTACTCTCACCTTCCCCCGATGGATTTTACCACTATGGCCCCGGGAACGGAGATATGCTCCGAGTCCGCGGAAACTGCGATGCCTGAAGCTGAATTCATCTACTCCAAAGACGGCATCGAAGAGAGATTCACCCTCGATGACCTGCCGGACAGCAGCTGGACATTTGTCCGTGTCGGAGACTTTGACAATTTCGAAGGAGCCGGGGCTTCCGTCCCCGTCAGAAGCGCATCCCTCGAGGATGCGGATACCCTTCTCACCACCGGGAAAGTCATCGTATTCCCGGTCCACCGGCCGTCCTCCGCTAACTGGAACCGAATACTTCGCGGATGTGTCCGCGCCGGTGCCGCCGGAGCAAGGCCCGTCGTGCTCGTAGCATCAACCCCCGAGGAGATAGACTCGATGGACGTTCCGCTGGAACTCCCGCTGTATTATTCTGACTACAAGCCCCTCATCACGCTCTGCCGCGCAAACGGCGGCGCCGTGCTTCTGAGCGACGGGTACATCGTAGCAAAATGGGCCCCGTCAGACCTTCCAGGTGAAGAAAAGCTCAAGGCATTCATCGAGGGCGATCCCGTCGAAATGTCCTCCGCCCGCGGAATCCATACCCGCCTTGTCGCGGAAGGATTCGCCATTGCGGTGCTTGCAATCCTTATTTTCGTATAGCGTATGAAAAGATTTTTCTGTGCCCTCCTTATGCTCGTACCGGCCCTTCTCAACGCCCAGACCGGATTCGGCGTCGTCAATATCTCCGTCTGCAACCTCAGGGACACGCCGCGCTACAGCGCTGAAATGGTCTCGCAGGGACTCCTCGGAACCCCGGTCCATATCCTCCGGCACGGAGGGGACTACGGGTGGCCGGAAGTGATGACCCCCGAGGGTTATACCGGATGGGTCCATAAAGACGCGATTACGGAAATGTCTGAGAAGGATTATCGCGCGTGGAATGCTTCGGAAAAGGTCGTCGTGACGGCTCTGTTTTCCATTGTCCGGGAAACCCCGTCCCCCCGCGGAGCCGTCCTGAGCGACGTTGTCGGAGGAGACCGCCTGAAGCTCCACTTCAGGAGCCGTGGCTTCTGGAAAGTTGAATTTCCGGACGGCAGGACGGGATATATTCCCGGCCGCGACGCTGAGCCGGAGTCCTCCTGGCGCGCCCGCGTAAGCCACGACGCCCCGGATGTACTTGCCACGGCGCTTTCAATGAACGGATTCCCCTATCTATGGGCCGGAATGTCCCCGAAGGGGATGGACTGCAGCGGCTATGTCAGGGCGGTCCTGTGGATGCACGATATCATCATTCCCCGCGACGCGTCGGAGCAGGCGCTCGTCGGTGAAAGTATTTACGGCAGGGAGAACCTTATTCCCGGTGACCTCGTATTCTTCGGCAGAATGGACGGAGACACCCCCAGAGTATCCCACGTGGGCTTTTACCTCGGGGACGAAAGGTTTATCCACTGCCTTGGCCTTGTAAAAATCGCATCCTTTGACCCAGAGTCCCCGGAGTACGACGCATACAATACCGGACGGTACCTTTTCGGAGGAAGGGTTCTCCCCTACCTCAACGCCCGGCCGGGAATAACTACCTCTGCGGAGAACGGCTTCTATTCTCAGAAGTAACGCCCTTCGTCGTGGATCCCTTCCGCTACATAGCCATTGACCTGAAGTCCTTCTACGCCTCTGTGGAATGCGTGGACAGGGGACTTGATGCGCTGACGGAGAATCTTGTAGTAGCGGATATCTCACGTACTGAGAAAACTATCTGCCTCGCTGTCTCCCCTTCGCTGAAATCCTACGGGATTCCTGGACGGGCACGCCTTTTCGAGGTTGTCCAGAAGGTCCGGGAGATTAACCGCGACAGGCTCAGGAAGGCTCCGGGAAGGAGGTTTACCGGAAAGTCTTCGGACAATCCTTCCCTCCTTGCGAACCCCTCCCTCGAACTTGACTATATCGTTGCGCCCCCAAGGATGCAACACTACCTTGATGTCAGCGCAAAAGTTTACAGCGTCTACCTCAAGTACATCGCTCCCGAGGATATCCACGTCTATTCCGTTGACGAGGTTTTCATAGACGCATCGGCCTATCTCGGAACTTACGGGAAGACGGCCCACGAACTCGCGATGACGATGGTCCGGGACGTACTGAAGACTACCGGAATCACGGCGACTGCGGGGATAGGAACGAACCTCTACCTCGCGAAAATCGCAATGGACATAGAGGCCAAGCATCGAGAAGCAGACAGGGACGGAGTCCGGATTGCGGAACTCGACGAAATGACTTACCGGCGGAAATACTGGAACCACAGGCCCCTTACGGACTTCTGGCGAATAGGCCACGGAACGGCTGCGAGGCTTGAAAAAAACGGATTGTACACTCTTGGGGACGTCGCCCGCTGCTCCGTAGGAAAATTCTACGACAAGCGGAACGAAGACCTGCTGTACAAACTGTTCGGCGTAGGTGCGGAACTGCTCATAGACCACGCCTGGGGATGGGAGTCCTGCACCATCCGTGAAATAAAGCAGTACCGTCCCTCCTCCTCCAGCATCTCCAGCGGCCAGGTCCTCTCACGCCCATACTCCTTTGCGGAGGCCCGTACCGTCGTCACCGAAATGACTGACTCCATTTCGCTGGAACTGGTAGAGAAGAAATTGCTATGCGACCAGATGGTCCTTACAATATGCTACGACACGGAGAATCTTCTCGATGAGGGGCGGCGCCAATCCTATGCCGGAGAGGTAGTCAGCGACTGGTATGGCCGCGAGGTCCCGAAGCCGGCCCACGGAAGCGCAAATATCGGCCGCTTCACATCCTCCACCCGCCTTATCCGCGACGCGGTCCTAAGCCTTTACGACTCTATTGTGGAGAAAGGACTTTCCGTACGGAGAATGTTTGTCGTAGCTAATCATCTCACTCCTGAGGACTCCGTAGACGGCATCCAGATGGACCTTTTCGATGAGCCGGCTGAAGACTCCTCCCGGGAGCGCAGCCGTCAGGAGGCCATTCTCGCAATCCGCCGGAAATACGGCAAGAACGCCATCCTCACCGGCACCAACTTCGAAGAAGGCGCCACAGCAAAGGACCGCAACAAACAAATAGGAGGACATAAAGCATAATGGACAATCAAAGACACGAAGATACCTTCAATTCCGTGGACGAGGTAATCCAGCGCTATGGAGACATCATCAATATGGAGCACCCCGAGCCGCAGCGGCACCCCCGGATGTCGCCCCTCGACCGTGCAGCCCAGTTCGCTCCCTTTGCCGCCCTTTCCGGCTACGAGGACGTCATTGAGGATACCGCTCAAAAAAACCTCAAAAATTTTGAGGGATAACAAGAAAGTGCTATATTTGCAGTCCCAAAAACCCCAGGGGCGTAGCTCAGTTGGTTCAGAGCGCTTGAGTCACATTCAAGAGGTCATCGGTTCGACTCCGATCGTCCCTACTCCAATCTCCGGCAGACCTTTACGGTCTGCTTTTTTATTCATTGACAAAGGGAAGCGAGAAGTCACGGCAAAGGTACTGGGCGGCTTTACGGCCGGTGGAGACAGCGATTGGAAGGCCTCCGGAGAGGCTGGTGCGCTGGCCCGAGAAGTAAAGGCCGCGACAATAGCGGATGGGCGCGTGGGGGAGGAAAGTCCGGCGGGGCCAGACGGCCATATAGCTGCCGTCAAAAGTCTCACAGTAGCGCTCAACCGTCGCAGGAGTAGCTACGTCGGTGACAATGACTTTGCCTCGAAGTTGCGGCATAATCCTGTAAAGCGTCTCTACGAACGCATCGAGTACCTCCTGCTTCCGCTCCTTGTAGAGCCCGTCTTCCTTCGCCCTGCGCCAGAACCCGTACGTATTCCCGAGCAGCAGAGTCGAAAGCGTGGTGCATCCCTCGGGAGCATAGCCGTCGAGAGCATAATTATGGATGATGAGAGTGGGCCAGGAGAGACCGGCGGCGCGAAACGGTTCCTTGAGCGGGAACACCATCGAGCGCGGCAGGTCCCGCAGATCCCCCTTCACCCCAAGACCGATGAAAATAGCCTGCGCCCCTTCCAGTTTGCGTCTCATCTTCCGGGCCCATCCGTCACCGAGCGGCTCCGCAAAGAACCGGTCCATGGCAACTCTGGCATCAGAAGAGACAAGCACTGCGTCTGCATCGATCACCTCATCCCCAACCCTGACACCGACAGGGCGGCCACCTTCCATCAGGACCTCGGAGACCTCAGTATTATACCGGATGGTCCCCCCTGCCTTCCGGAAAGTCTCCGCCATATTCTCATTCATCACGGCAGACCCTCCACGGGGATAGCCGCAGTCGCCATATGAAAATGAGCTGAGGGTAACAATGTACGAGAGCGCATTGTGCTTCGTATTCATTATGCTCCCGAGAAGGGCCCTGAGGTATGGATTCTTAAAATGTGAGACATAGTCCTCCACCGAAACAGACCACAGATATGGCGTCCGGATCAGCGCTGGAAACATCCGGAGGAATTCCATCGGCCTGAACGGGGAGGGCCTTGTCGCCTTAAGGCCGCCAAGGTCCAGGACCGGGGTGTGGAACCAGCGGAACTCGCGGATATGACGGCGAAGCCTCGAAATGACCTTCCTGTCCTCCGGAGCAAACTCCACAAATGTCCTGTACATTCTGTCAGGATCCCTGTAAAGAGGCAGTTCCCCGCCGCCGGGAAGTTCGAGGACAAAATATGGGTCCTTGTTATAGACAGGATTCCCGGCACCCAGGGCGCCGGTTTCACGCCAGACACGGTTAAGGGGGAGATGGGAACCGGAGCCGGTGACCCAATGGACTCCGCCCTCGAATGTGAACCCCTTGCGCTTCCACGACGCGGAAACGCCGCCGGGAGATGTTGTCCGCTCAAGAATCAGAGTATCGAATCCGGACCTCGCAGCGTAAACACCCGCCGTGAGACCGGATATTCCGGCACCTATTATGACAAGTCTCCGCATCCGCTATCAGGCTTCCTTCCCAGCCTCGGAGTCTCCGGGGGCAGAATCGTCATCGTCAGGGAAGACAATCTGCTTGTACTGGTTCTTTCGCTTGCTCCACCTCTCGCGGGCGTACTGCTGCATATCGGTCACGGTATCATTTTCGTCGATGATTTCCATCCCGAGGATGGTCTCGATAATGTCCTCGAGGGTTATGATACCCTGGAAGCAGCCGTAGTCGTCAATGATAAGGGCAATCTGGTCCTTCGACTTGAGGAGGGATTCCCATATGTCGGAGACGGAGGTCTCCTCGTGGAAAGCCGCGATTTCCCGCTTGATGGACTCAAGGCGCGTATCGAACTTGTCCTCAGCCAGTTGCTCCAATACATCGTAGCGGAGGATGTATCCGGTGATGAATTCCGGAGATTCCGCATAGACGGGGATACGGGAGTTATGGGACAGGTCATCCTGCTTGTAGAACTGCTTGAGAGTCATTTTCTCAGGCGCGATTGCAGCAACGACACGGGGTGTCATTACATCATAGGCCTTGATGTCGTCGAGCTTCATTATGTTCTGGATAACCTTGTTTTCAGAATTGTCGATGACACCTTCCTCCTCTCCGATATTCGCCATTGCAGACACCTCCTCGCGGGATATGCCCATATCCGGAGCGTCATCCGTGATGGAGTGGCGAAGCTTCTGGACAACCCACACGACAGGGTACAGAAGGTAAACGAGGAAGTTCATAATCCTGGAGAGCCAGAGCAGGTTTTTCCAGTGAGACGTGCCTATGGACTTGGGGACGATTTCGGAGAAGATGAGGATAAGAAGCGTCATCACGGCGCTTATGATTCCGAACCAGTGCTCACCGGTAAGAAGCGTAGCCTGATGGCCAACCGCAGCCGCACCAAGCGTATTCGCTATCGTATTCAGCGAAAGTATCGCGGTGAGGGGCCTGTCCGGTTCCATCTTCAGTTTCATAAAGCGCGACGCATCCCTGTCCCCCTCTTCTTCTTTCATCGTGATGAAGGAGATAGGCGTTGACATGAGGACCGATTCCAGCAGCGAACACAGGAACGAGATCCCCATCGTAAGGAGGAGATATACTATAAGAAGTGTCATACTTTTTTATCCATAAGGGAACACACCCACCGCGAGAGAAGCCCGAAGGCCCATCCGATCAGAAGACCCACAGCCGCGCCGACAAGGATATCCCCCGCGAAATGCCGCCCGACACAGACCCTGCTCAGCGAAACCACCATAGCCCATATGCATCCGGTCCATATGAACCAGCGGAAGCGCCGTGCCCCGTCAGAAAGTGCCTTAAGCGGTATCCAGATCGAGAGGACCAGGGCGAACGAGTTGGCGGCGTGGGCACTGAAAAAACCATACTTTCCGCCGCCCTTCCCGATAGGGAGTTCGATGCCGTTTTCTATCATCCACGGGTCGTGGCAGGGGCGGAGGCGCATTGTCGCCGCCTTCACCACATTCGCAAGCTGATCCGCAGCAAGGATAGTCAGCGCAATCGCACCAAGAGTCACGAGAGCCCTTTTCCAGCCCATTTTCCAGAAAAGAAACACTATCAGAAGGGCATAAACCGGATACCACGTATGCTTGTCTGTGATAAAAGCCCATACCGGACCGGACCAGGCCGTATCCAGGAATGTGTTTAAAAAAAGCGTGACGCTTCTGTCTGTCTGCTCAAGCGTTTCCAGCATACCCATATTGAAAGCGGGTACAAATATAGCGAAAAATCAGAATCCCATCCCGAAACGGAGCCACATTTTTTCTTCCAGCTCCTTCCAGGCCTTAACTTCCTCAAGATAAATGCTCTCCGTAAAAGTATCCAGCATCGAAGGAGTAGCCCCCGAAGCCGACATCCCGGATACTCTTTCGACAGCCTTCGACTCATCTTCCACAACCTTTCCGAGGAACTCCTCCTTTGTCGCCTGCCAGCTCACCGTCGCAAGCTTGTTCGCACGGCGAAATCTCCACAGGGCACACTCTGCGTCATACGATTTCTGACCGCAGCGCCAATAGTCCTCCGGGACTCTGGTACATCCGGAGAAAACTGGAATGCGGGGGCTCTGTCCGGGATTGTCAACAGAGAGCCAGCATACGCCCCCCACACTGTCAGGAAGCCAGTTCCTAAGCTGAGTAATATGTGAATATGAGCACCAAGCCACCGCAACGGTACGGCGGAACTCCACCGTTCCCGGAGCGAGCGTGTTAAGCGTCATCCTCATCTGGGTCGTAAGCCAGGGATTTGCAACGGGACTTTTAACCTTTCTCGCAGGGGTTTCTCCCCTTGAAGGGATTTCCATCAGGATATCCTTGGTCATATCGAAATCTGTTCCCTCATATGTCTCCCTGTAAAGGGCCATCACCTCCCTTACATCTACCTTCCCGTCCGGCTTGACGGAGAAAGGCAGTTCCGGCATATCAAACGTAAGGCCTAGCGAAGGGGCAAGGTGATTCAGGATGAAAAACTCGCGGTCGTTGAAGTTACGCCCCTTTGCATAATCCGAATTGAAGGCCTTCCAGAAGATGAACTCCCCCTTACCGTCCCACAAGCCGTTCTCGAGGGCAACCTGCTCTACATTGTCGGAAGCAAGCATCTCATACTGCGGGACGTACCCCCGTGGTTTCCGCTTCGGGGGACGGACAATCCGGCCGATCCGGGGGATATTTGCCGATACTGCAACGTGGTCATCCGGAATCCTTACCGCAGCCCACGCCGCCCCGATCTTGTTCTTTCCGACACCCACAATCTCGAACTGCCAGACCTCGTTCTTGTCAGCAACCGTAAGGCACTCGCCGCTGTCCCCATAGCCATATTTTTCAGCCAGGGAGCCCATCAGAAGCACCGCATCGCGGGCATTGTCACAGCGCTGCAGCGCAACCCTCTCGAGTTCCTCTATCGTAAACCATCCTGCAGGATTGATAAGCGTATCCGGGCCTACGAAGGTGGTCTCCCCTATCGCAAGCTGTTTCTCATTCATACAGGGATATGCCGTGTTCAGATATGCGTAGGTATGGGCCGCCTCCGGGATTTCTCCTATCAGCCTGACTCCCGTCGTGTCCCCGCGGAAGGCGGTATGCATCGTTCCCCGGAGTATCTTGTGCATTGTCCCCGGCGCGTGGTCCTCAGCCGGTTCCATATAGACCCAGGTCCTGTACCTGCCGTCACAGGTATGCGAGGTAATTACAGAGCCGTCAGTCGAGGCCTGCCGTCCCACCATTATGCTCGTACAGTTGCTTCCGATGAATTCTTCTTCCTGGGCAAATCCGGAAAGGGCAAGGCCCAGCGCCAGTGACAATAACAGTGCAAGTTTTCTCATAGGAGCAAAATTAGCAAATAATTCCGTATTTTTGCAGCCGCAGTGAAAAAGGCTGAGAGAATAATACAGGATTGGATGCTGCCGGGCGCAATCGTACTCGGAATCAGCCTGTATTTCATTTACAGGTCCATACCCGCGCTCCACGCCTACGGCCATACCCTTTCCGTCGCCGCTTCCGAAGGACAGAGGCTTGTCATCGCCCTCCTGCTGTTCTTCCAGTTTGTGAAGATATCCCCCCACGACCTCCGCTTCCGTAGCTGGCACCTCATCGCACTCCTTTTCCAGGTGCTCTCATTCCTCGCCCTTGCCGCCGTCACGGCATTCACCGGACCGGGGGAAATCCGGATTATCCTCGAATGCGCGATGCTCTGCCTTATTTGCCCTACGGCTGCTGCCGCCGGGGTAATAACCGAAAAACTCGGCGGCTCGATCGCCGGAACCGTGACTTATGTCACTGTGTCAAATCTCGTTGCGACGTTCCTGATCCCGCTGGTTATTCCCCTTGTCAGGCCATCCGCAAACCTTGGGTTCTGGGCCTACGTGGGCCATATCGCCTTAAAGGTTTTCCCCCTTCTGATACTCCCCGGACTTATTGCCTGGACCATAAGATATACGACGAAAAAGCTCCAGCGGAAGCTGATGCGATGGACAAGGTACTCTTTTTATATATGGGGAGTGGGCCTGACGCTTGCAATGGTTCTTGCAACCAAAGCCCTCGTGAACAGCCATCTGACGGCGGGCGCCGTTACGTGTATCGTAATCGTGTCTGTCGGAGCCTGCGCCCTCCAGTTCGTAACCGGCCGCCACGCCGGTCACAGCCCGGAGGCAAGCATTACCGCAGGGCAGGCGCTTGGGCAGAAGAACACGGGATTCCTTATCTGGCTGGGGTATAATTATATGACCCCCGTTACTTCCGTAGCCGGGGGTCTTTATGCCATCTGGCAGAATCTTTTCAACAGTTGGGAGCTCTACCGGAAAGCCCGGGGAAAGCTCTGATCCGGGGAGCTATTTGAACAGATTGAAAATAGACGTGAGGGTGTTCAGTGTCTCTGCGACGCCGGTTGTGCTCGTTGTTACGGGCTGTGTCGTTGTCTGAGTCGTCTGGGCTGTCGTTGTCGCAGCGGTTGTCGTATTGGTGTTTGCAGAATTCGCCGCTGCGGTGATGGCTGCGTTCGCGGCAGCGGTCACGAGGGCGGATGTGTCAATGTTGTTCAGGCCAAGGAGGCTTCCGATAATGCTCGAGACATTGTCGTTGTTTACAAGGTTCGAGGAACCGTCGATAAGACCGTTTGAGAACTGGTTGGTATATGTTGTCGTCGCATTCTGGAGCGTGCCGGCACCGGTAAGGATCTGACCCAGGTTGATGAGGTTCTCGACGTTGGAGAGGTCGAGGGTGTTTGCGTTAGTAGTCTGGGGCGTAGTTGCGGTTGACTGGGCCGTAGTTGCGGTGTTGTTGCCCTTGAGGGCCTTGTAGATCTTGTACAGGGCAATGCCTGTTGCTATACCTGATGCTGTTCCGTCGGCAGACATATTAGAAAGAATCGAGCAAGAAGGTGAGAAAGTGAGGGCGAGGGCCGCTGCGGCTGCCACGATGCGTTTTGCGATTTTCATATTGGTAAGTAGTTTGTTGTCTCTTTCCTATGAGGTGCAAAAATATAAAGATTCGATAAAAATTGCAAACTGAAAGGAAAATCCTTACTTTTACGGAAATCAAATGATAATCGACTTTCCCTATGGCCGACGAAAAGGTAATATTCTCGATGAACGGGGTGACAAAGATCCTCCCACACAACAATAAAGTAATCCTGAAGGACATCTACCTGGGATTTTTCTACGGCGCAAAGATCGGTATCATCGGCCTTAACGGCGCGGGAAAATCTACGCTCCTTAAAATTATCGCCGGGGTAGAGAAATCCTACCGCGGCGAGGTCGTATGGGCCCCGGGATATACGGTCGGGTACCTTGAGCAGGAGCCCCGGATGGACCCGGACAAGACCGTAATAGAGGTTGTCAGGGAGGGTGTGAAAGAGGTTATGGACCTTCTTTCCGAGTACGACCGCGTCTGCGAGCGACTCGGGGAAATGATAGACGATACGGTTATGTATGCACTTTTCGAGCGGCAGGCTGAGCTGACGGAAAAAATCGAGCAGCTGGGCGGCTGGGAAATCGAGTCGAAGCTCTCCCGCGCGATGGACGCCCTCCAGTGCCCGCCTCCCAATCAGAAGATAAGCGAACTCTCAGGGGGTGAAAGGCGCCGCGTCGCGCTTTGCCGTCTCCTCTTGCAGGAGCCCGACGTCCTCCTTCTGGATGAGCCCACGAACCATCTCGACACCGAATCAATCCAGTGGCTTGAGGCCCATCTCCAGCGCTACAAAGGAACCGTCATCGCGGTTACCCACGACCGTTACTTCCTCGACAACGTCGCCGGATGGATTCTGGAGCTGGACCGCGGAGAGGGTATTCCGTGGAAGGGCAACTACTCCTCCTGGCTGGAACAGAAATCAAAGCGTCTCGCCGCTGAGGAAAAGGCGGAATCCAAGCGAAGGAAGACTCTCGAGAGAGAGCTGGAATGGGTCAGGATGGCCCCGAAGGCCCGTCAGGCAAAGGGTAAGGCGAGACTTGGCGCTTACGAAAAGCTCGCCTCCGCAGATTCTAAGGAAAAGGAGCAGAACCTCGAGATTTATATCCCGAACGGACCGCACCTCGGGAACAAGGTCATACGTTTCAACGACGTTTCCAAATCCTATGGGGACAAGCTTCTGTTCGAGCACCTGTCGTTCGAACTGCCGCCGGCGGGAATCGTCGGTGTCATCGGCCCGAACGGCGCGGGAAAGACTACGCTGTTCCGGCTTGTGATGGGCTTTGAAAAGCCTGACACGGGAAGTATCGAGATTGGCGAAACGGTTAAGATTTCATATGTGGACCAGCAGCACAGGACAATCGATCCGGACAAGACGGTCTATGAGACTATCGCGGGTAATTCGGAATGGGTCCGGCTGGGAGGAAGGGACGTGAACGCCCGCGCGTGGGTATCGCGGTTCAACTTCTCCGGCGCGGATCAGGAAAAGCTGTGCGGCATCCTTTCCGGCGGCGAACGAAACCGGCTCCACCTTGCGCTGACGCTTAAGGATGAAGGCAACGTCCTTCTGCTGGATGAGCCCACCAACGATGTTGACGTCAACACCATACGCGCCCTCGAGGAAGGCCTCGATAACTTCGCGGGCTGCGCGATGGTCATCTCCCACGACCGCTGGTTCCTTGACCGTATCGCAACCCACATCCTCGCATATGAGGGCGACGGTCAGGTAGTCTTCTTCGAAGGCAATTACGCGGAATACGAGGAGAACCGCCGTGCCCGTCTGGGCGTTGATCCGAAGCCGTTCAAGTACAAAAAACTGATGGAGTAGAGAATGTCCATTTCACATCACGCAGGGAATACCGCCGGGGCGAAGGTGGTCAGCCCGGAGACAATGTACAGGGTTATCCGGGAGATGGGCATGGTTCCCTTCTTCGAAAATCATATCCCTGGTTATTCTATTGAGGAGTGCACCCCGCCGGAATTCTGGTTCGACGGAGACAGTACGCAGCTGGGCCCTTGGGACTGGAAAATAGATGTCCTTCACAGCGGCGACATCGCCTACGGGAAGTTCCTCCTCGGGGGTAAGGCCTCATTCGCAACGGTACGGTGGTACCGGGAACTTGTGAACTGGCGCCGGAGCAGGCCGGAGTCCTCGCCGGGGCCGGACGGGGAGACTATCCTCTCTTATGTAGCTTCCCACGGGGCCGTTTCCATCCGTGAGGTCAGGGCGCTCCTCGGAGTGAAAAAGAGCGCCGCAGACTCCGCCATCGCCCGGCTTATGCACCAGTGCCGCCTCGTTACGGGAGACATCGTCCGCGTCTATCGGGGCGAAGACCTCCACTACAACGGCTGGCAAACCTCTTCCTTCTGCACTCCCGACGCTCTCTTTGCCGATGACTCCCCCCTTCCGGGCCCTGTGGCCATGCTGGCGGGATTCTCGTCCGGGCTTGAGGTCAATCATTCTCCGGAGGAGTCATACCGCCGGCTGTTTGAGCACATCCGTTCACTCTGCCCCGGAGCCTCCGATAAGGATATAATAAAGGTTTTGAAGTAGCATGGGCTCCGTCTCGGTTCAAAAGACTAACGCAGCACGGCTTCTGGATGCGGCAGGAATCGCCTACGAGCTGATTCCTTACGCCGTTGATGAGGATCATCTTGACGCGGGACACGTTGCCGCTGAGCTCGGGGAAGACATCGACATGGTCTTCAAGACACTGGTGCTCCGCGGGGACCGGAACGGGCTTTTTGTCTGCGTCATTCCCGGGTCCATCGAGCTCGATCTGAAAGTCGCCGCACGCATCTCCGGCAACAAGTACGCTGAGATGGTCCACGTTCGGGAGCTCCTTCCCCTTACCGGCTACATCCGTGGCGGCTGTTCTCCCATCGGCATGAAAAAACCCCTCCCTACCTTCATCCACGAGACAGCCCTCCTGTACGACTCCATTTTCATCAGCGCCGGTGTCCGCGGCTTGCAGCTCCGCCTCTCCCCCTCCGACCTCATCTCCTTCACCTCAGCCTCTGTCTATCCACTGTAGTCTTCATCATCCAGCCCCCCCTCCGCAGCTATGGGCCCCGACTGATACGACGTCCTTCCGCCCCGGGCCCCGCCTGGCACTAATTCCCCCTCCGCCGTGGGCAAAATGGGATGGGAAAGGCGGCGGAGCGTGGGGTGACGAAGGAAGTGCGGAGCGGGGAAATTGGTTTTTCCGGCCCCGTCCGGAAAAATAATTTCACCGCACAGCAGGGCTCGCCGCCTGCGGGCGAGGTGCCGCGGGCAAAATGGGGTGGTTTTGCACACGATGGGAAGACAATGCGCCTTAATACAGACGTTAAAATTTCGTAAAAAAAACGGGTTCCCTTTGGGAATACGCGGAAATGGACTTAAATTTGTGTCCTGAAAAAAAACCGAACCAATGCTGATTGCACTCAAACTACTGGGCTCGATAGCCCTCCTGATCTACGGTATGAAGGTGATGAGCGAGGCCCTGCAGAAGTTGGCAGGTCCCCAGCTGCGACACCTCCTTGGCGCAATGACCACCAACCGCATCACCGGAGTCGTTACCGGAGCACTGGTGACAGTGGCAGTACAGTCATCCGCGGCAACAACCGTTATGACCGTGTCTTTCGTCAATGCGGCGATTCTGACGCTGAGCCAGGCAATCTCAGTCATTATGGGCGCAAACATAGGCACCACGCTGAGCGCATGGATTATGTCCGCCGGATTCTCCTTCAACATTATAAATGTTGTTTGGCCGGCGTTCCTTGCAGGAATAATCCTGATCCAGATTGGAAAACACCGTTACATCGGCGACTTCCTCTTCGGACTTTCCTTCCTGCTTTTCGCCCTTGGAATGCTCAAGCAGGTCGGAGTGGATATGGACCTTGCCAGCAAGCCGGAAGTGGTGGCATTCTTCTCCAGCTTCAAGACTAACTACGGAACCATCTTCCTGTTCCTCCTGATAGGGACAATCCTGACGGCGATTGTCCAGAGTTCCGCCGCCCTTATGGCAATAACGATGGTGCTCTGCGCAACCGGAGCCATTTCGATCTATCAGGGTATAGCCCTTGTAATGGGTGAAAATATCGGTACTACAATCACCGCGAACGTAGCCGCCCTGAGCGCCAACACACAGGCAAGGCGAACCGCTCTGGCCCACCTTCTTTTCAACGTCTTCGGCGTAATATGGGTCCTGATACTGTTCTTCCCCTTCGTGAGGATGGTATGCTCCGTAGTGGGAATGGATCCTAACGCCGCAGAGCAGAGCCCGACCCAGCTCTCCTTCGCCCTTGCGACCTTCCACACGTTCTTCAACGTAATCAATACCGCCGTCCTGATCTGGTTCATCCCTCAGATTGAGACGATAGTCTGCAGCCTGATCAAGCCCAAGAAGACCGAAGAAGAAGACGAATTCCGTCTCCAGTTCATTCGTGGCGGTATTATGAAGACCCCAGAAATCTCAGTCTTCCAGGCCCAGAAGGAAATAGTCTCCTTCGGCGAAAAGATGGAGAAGATGTGGGAGATGACAAAGGAACTCTACTCCACCCCCGAAGACAACTTCCAGAAACTCTTCGACAGGATTCAGAAGTACGAAGACACCTCCGACAAGATGGAGAACGAGATTGGCCGTTACCTTGGTGAGGTAGGCGATGCCCACCTTTCCGATGACACTAAGGAAAAGATCCGTTCTATGCTGCGCCAGATCGGAGAACTCGAGTCCATCGGCGACAGCTTCTACAACCTCGCCCGTATCTTCCGCCGCAAACGCGACAACAAGATAGAATTCACCAAGGCTCAGGAAAGCGGCGTCAACGAAATGTTCACTCTCCTTGGTGAAGCCATCACCCAGATGAACGCCAGCCTTTCCGGCCGCCGGGAGGACCAGGACATCTCCGTCTCCTCCAACATCGAGCAGCGTATCAACGCCTGCCGCAACTCCCTCAAACAGAAGAATATCGAGAGTCTCGACAGACACGAGTACGGCTATGACAACGGGACCGTATTCATCGACATCATCGGCGAGTGCGAAAAGTCCGGCGACTATGTCATAAACGTCGTAGAGGCAAGGCTTGGAGCCGCCCGTAACGGAATCCGCTTCAAGGGAATCCAGATCGACACCGACAGCAAAATCGTCACCGTCGACGGCGAAACCGTTTCATTCACCAAGACAGAATACCAGATCCTGAAGCTGTTCCTGCTGAACCCCGGCCACACCTATTCCCGCGGCGAACTGCTGAAAGAAGCGTGGCCTGACGACGTTATCGTCTCCGCCCGTACTGTTGATGTGAACATAACCCATATCCGCCGGAAAATTGGCCCATACGCTTCCCATCTTGTAACCCGTTCCGGTTTCGGCTACTGTTTCCTGGAAGAGAATCCCCAATAATAGGTATTTCAAGGTTTTGCAGTTTTTTCTTACATTTGCCTCGTTATGTGGAAAAAACCGTGGAAATTTACTGAAGGTTTCCTCATAGGAGGAGGCCTTTTTGTTGTGGGTCTTGTACTGCACTCTGTGCTGGGGCCGGTGAAATGGGCCCTGCTCTCTTCGCCCGTTAACTGGATTATACTGGCAATCCTGCTGGTGGTGATGGGCATAATGTACGCTCTGAGAAAGAAGGTTTACGTATTCGAATGGATGATGCATTCCCAGGCGGCGGTCCCCTCAATCGTATGGGCCCTGGGGCTCACGATTGTGATGGGCCTGCTTCCGCAGTCCGAAAGGGCTGAGGCGCCATGGTTTGCGAGGATGCTGTCGTTCTGGCCGTTCGTCCTGGTCTGGGCGTGGATGATTGTCGTCGCCGGAATGACTACGCTTAACCGTCTTCTCCACTTCAAGCAAAAGGACATTCCCTTCATTCTGAATCACCTTGGAGTGTTTGTCGCGGTTGTCGCTGCAACGCTTGGAAGCGCTGATGTCAGTATGCTCGAAATGACGGTATATTACGACGCCCCGGAGTGGAGGGCCATTCACGAGGACGATGAATCCGTCGTCGAGCCCGGCCTTACGATCGAGCTTCACAAATTTACCGTCGATTACTACGACGACATGACCCCGAAGCGCTTCGCTTCGAACATCTCCGTTTACACGGAGGACGGAAAAGTCGTTCACGGCACCGTCGAAGTCAACAAACCCATCAAGGTGGCGGGATGGAAAATCTACCAGTACGACTACGACGCCCGTCGCGGGAGCAACAGCCCGTACAGCGTATTCCTGCTCGTCAAGGACCCTTGGCTTCCCGCTGTATATACCGGTATTTTCATGATGCTGTCCGGCGCCCTCTGCCTTATGCTGTTTATGGCGCCCAAACCGTCAAAAAAGGAGGATGAGCAATGAGTTGGAATCTTTTCATCTGGTTCGCCCTCGGGGCCGTGATACTGTGGGCTCTTGGCGCTTTCTTCGCCTGGAAGGGCAGGAAGGATCTCGTTTACGCATTTACTCTCACAGGCATCGCAGTATTCTTCGCGTTTATACTCGGGATGTGGATTTCGCTGGAGCGGCCCCCGCTCAGGACTATGGGCGAAACCCGTCTCTGGTACTCGTTCTTCCTCCCCGTCGCGGGAATAATAGTCTATAGCAGGTGGCGCTACAAATGGATACTGTCATTCAGCACCGTGCTGTCTCTCGTATTCATCTGTGTAAACCTTTTCAAGCCGGAGATACATTCCAAGACCCTTATGCCCGCCCTCCAAAGCCCATGGTTCGCTCCTCACGTGATCGTCTATATGTTCTCGTATGCCATCCTTGGAGCGGCGACAATAATGGCGGTATACCTGCTTTTCTTCCGCAGGGACAAGACTGGCGTCAGGGAAATGTACAGCACTGACAACCTCGTGTACGTAGGCCTGACGTTCCTGACGTTCGGAATGCTCTTCGGAGCCCTCTGGGCAAAGGAGGCCTGGGGTCACTACTGGGCTTGGGATCCCAAGGAGACGTGGGCCGCGATAACCTGGCTGGCATATCTTCTGTACATCCATTTCCGGAAAGCGAATCCGGGGAAATGGCGTACCGCATGCTGGATTCTTCTGGCGGCTTTTATATGCCTTCAGATCTGCTGGTGGGGAATCAACTACCTCCCCTCAGCCAATACCAGCGTACATACCTATTGATAGCGATTCCCGGAACCTGTTAAAATGATTATCTTCGTATCGTGATGAATTTTCAGGCTATATTGACTGCACTCCTGATCCCCTTTGCCGGTACGGCATTGGGGTCAGGTTTTGTGTTTTTTATGAAGAAGGAGATTCCGGGCCCTTTGAGGAAGGCTCTGATTGGCTTTGCTTCTGGAGTTATGGTCGCCGCATCGATATGGTCCCTTCTGATTCCCTCTATGGAAATGACTGAGAATAATGTCTTTCCTGCGGTAATCGGGCTTCTCGCAGGTTTCGCATTCCTCCTCCTGATTGACTATATCACCCCGCATATTCACGCTACAGGCTCCGAAGAAGGTCCCCGAAGCAGCATATCCCGCACGGCAAAGCTCGCGCTTGCCGTCACTATCCACAATTTTCCTGAAGGAATGGCAGTTGGAGTTGCAATCGCAGGAGCGATGACATCCGGTTTCAGCGTCGCCGGCGCCCTTGCCCTTTCGCTGGGAATCGCAATCCAGAACATACCTGAAGGCGCTATCATCTCGATGCCGCTTCGCGCAGAAGGCAATTCCCGCCTCCGCGCCTTTGGAATAGGAAGTCTCAGCGGAATAGTCGAGCCCATCGGAGGCGCCCTAGTCCTCCTTCTGGCCTCCGCTGTAACGCCTCTTATGCCGTACTTGCTGTCATTCGCCGCAGGTGCAATGATCTACGTCGTCATCGAGGAACTCATCCCCGATACCGCCACCGGTCCCCACTCCAACATAGGTACCATCGGCTTCGCCATAGGCTTTGCCCTGATGATGGTGCTGGATGTCGTGATGGGTTAGCGCACCTGTTAAAACGTCCTCAGAAGTTCCTCCGGAGTGTCAAAAACTTCGAGAAGCTGCCGGTCTTCTTTCATCAGCATTCCCGTTGCAACGTAATGGTCCAGAAGCCCCTGGAGCGGAGCGAAGAAACCATTAAGGTTCAGCGCAATAACCCTTCCGTCATACTGTCCGAGTTTTTTCAGCACCAGCACCTCCACAAGTTCATCCAGCGTCCCGATTCCGCCAGGAAGCGCGATTGACGCGACTGTCCCCCGCCTCATTTCCTCCTTCCGCGCGGACATCGTTTCCGTCCATACCAACTCCGACAGATTTCCATACTCCAGCCCATCCATAAACCGCGGCAGAACCCCCTTGTGATACCCCTGTGCTGACGCCGCCCCGTCCGACACGGCGCCCATCGTCCCGAGGAAAGATCCTCCGGATACAATCCCATAACCCTTCTTGCAGAGCGCTGCGGCTAATGCTGTCGCCGCCTCATTAAACTCCCTTGGCGCATCCGAACTCGCAGAACAGTAAATCGCAATTCTGTCCATAAATATTACTCGAAGTATTCAAACACGCGGGTAACTGTCGCATCGTAGCCTTCGCCTGTGTATCGGGGAATGACATGTTCGATGCGGGTTGTCCAGTTGCCGTATTTGTCGTAGACGAAGTCCCTCCAGGTGTCGGTGTAGGTGGGCTCGGAGCCGTCAGGGGCGACGGCATTAGGTTCCCAGTACCACTCCTCGTTCTTGATGATGTCGTAGTGCTCATCGTATGTTTTGACCATACGGCCGGGAGTGAGGGATATATAGGAGGGAGTCCCCCCAAGTTCAAACCTTTCAACGGCGAGGACGCGGGGGTTGTCAAGCATCCTGTAAGTGTGGGTGTCCCATCCTGTATCGTAGTTGTAGGCATTTTCTTCCTTGTAGACGAAATCCTTGTACATACCGTTGGGATAGTAGGTAACGTTCAGGAGTTTGAAGCGGAGGTCAGGGTCGTCAAGGCTCTTGGGATATCCGTTTTCGTAGACGTATGTGTATTCGTAGGAAGATTCGTTCAGTCTCTCCTCCGAGCCCACCTCTGTACTGTACGAGGACACCTTGACGGTCAAGTTGCCGTCTGCATTGAAAGTGAAGGTATACTCTTTGAACCAAGAGGATAAAGGCTGGACGTTTACTTCCGAGATGCGGGACAGATCCTTGCATATTCCAAGATGGGCATCTACAATTGACGGGCCCATCATAAAGAACTCCGAGGCCACGAACTTGCCGGTGTTGCCGTATTCGTATTCAATGTATTCCTCGAAGCCTTCGCCTGTGAACTGGCTGAAATACTCCTTCCTCACAAGGTGCCCCGCAGAATCATAGGTGTAGTTGAAGCCGTCAGTATCAGAGGCATCACCAGTATCAATACGAGTCTCCTTCACGAGGTGTCCCTCACGGTCATATTCGTATTCAGTGTACTTCGTATAGGTGCTTACGTGCCACTTTTTCACAGGTCCCCGGATGCCGGCCTTTTCACGGTCCGTGCGTTCCCAGAAGTTAGTGGAATACCACGAAGGATCCGACCAGTCTGTAGTTACGGTTCCGGTCTTGTCTTTCCCATCGTCGTCCGGTATTTCATCGGAAGGGGCGGGATCACAGGCCGCGGCAAGAAGCGCCGCTGCGGCGAGGAGAAAAAGGAAGCGTGAGAATTTCATAAGTGATTTATAGCTTATTTGATTATGGGCTTATCAATGATTCAACTGACTGCGAATATAAACAAAGATACCGTATGAATCAAGCGAAATCTGAATTCTGTCGCATTTACCATCCTTCTCTCAGGTTCATTTAACAAGAAGATTGATTAATACGGCAAATCTTGCTATCTTTGCACTAATCTGCATTCACGAGAGATATGAAGTTCTTAGGCAACCTTGTCTGGCTCATCCTTGGCGGACTGCTTGTCGCGCTGATGTACTATCTGGTGGGCCTTCTTATGTGCATTACAATCATCGGCATCCCTTTCGGACTCCAGCTGTTCAAGCTCGGAACCTACGCGCTATGGCCCTTCGGGCACCAACTCGTCGACCGTCCCGATGAACCGGGTTGTCTATCTCTTGCGATGAATATCTTCTGGATTGTCACGGGATGGTGGGAAGTCGCGTCCATTCACCTTGTCTTCGGACTTATCCTCTGCATCACAGTAGTAGGCATTCCCTTCGGACTGCAGCACTTCAAAATGGTGATTCCGGCGCTGCTTCCGTTCGGGAAGGAGATTAAATAGGGGCTCTTCGCCGCAGCCAGGGGCACACTTTTACTAAAAAAGGCACGATTTTTTCAAAGAGATTGACTACATTTGCGTACAATAAAGCCGAAACTATTTATTATTGCCCATATGAAAAAATTAATTAGCATTGTTGTCACGCTGGCACTCGCGATTCCCGTTTTTGCCCAAAGTTCCATCCCTGCAATCCTTGAGATCACTTCGACAGAGGTCGACGGACAGGAAATTGAAGTATTCCAGATGGTTAAGGACGGCGTAAAGGCTTACTATCTCGATGCCGGCACGCTCGGCGCCGGATCACACATTATCCAGATCAATTTTGACCCCCTCTTCCATCTGTTTATCCCCCTCGGAGACACTCTTGACGGTGCAATCGAGAAACTTGAACAGATCAGGGCCGTTGCGAGGGGATCCGTAGGCGATGTGCTGGAAATTCCCGGATGCCTCGCTCCCGCATTTCCCAACAATGACTTAGAAACAGTCACTATCGCCAAGAAGAGGTTCATCCTCATCCCCAAGATTGAATTCAGTGTCCAGCGTGACGGCTATGTTCGTGCAACATACTTCACCCGTTCCCAGCTTGCCGGCCTCGTGAGCGGCATTAAATTCTACAAGAAACTCCATCCCAACGAGAAGTAAAGGACAGTGAAAAACGGCTTGCAAAGCATTTTGCAAGCCGTTTTTTCGTACCCCCGCTCGGAATCGAACCGGGACCAACGGAACCGGAATCCGTTATTCTATCCTTTAAACTACAGGGGCATCCCGTAATGCGGACTGCAAATATACAAAAGATTTCGGAAAAACCTTTGCAGAACGTGTCAAATTAGAAAGCGCCGAGGCCGTCCTCAAAGCGGCGACGAAGAACCGGCCAGAGAGGAGATGAAGCCAAGGAGGACGAGGGGCGAAGCACCACGGCACACGCCGCGGGAGCAGGGATATGGCCTATACAATAGCATCCCGGCACTTCCGGCGAAGCTGACGGCTCCGTATAGACGCAAAGGTCCGTATCCTCCGGGAAAGCCTCCCCTTTCATCGACTCCGACGGCAAAACCGTTACGGAAATATCCATCGCCGAAAGACGCCGGAGAGGGCCCATTACACGACCAAGAAGAGTCTCCGAGACAAATTCCGTAGCGGCTATACGGACCTGGCGAAGTCCTTCGCCACCGACCAGGAGGATGGAGGCGTCTTCGTAAAGCTGAGTGATGCTCTCCGCATAGGAGAGAAAGATACGGCCTTCGGGGGTGAGGGAGATATCCCCGGCACGGCGTTCAAACAGGCGTACGCCCAGCTCTTTTTCGAGCTCCGCGATGTTCTGGCTAACTGCGGGCTGGGAGATGCCAAGGCTGTAGGAGGCACCGGTGAAGCTGAGCTTTCGAGCCACCTCTATGAATATGTTCAGCCTTGAATCTTGCAGCATGGGCCTAAATTTCATTTATCTTCCGCAAATATATTGAATATTTTCGGAAAAGGGCTAAATTTGTGGGCAAACGCATCCGGCGCACGCGCTAAAAGTAAAACAGACACACATCATTCAAACAATATGAGAAGATTCATTATTGCAGCAGTCGCAACTCTCGTAGCGGCAGTAACGCTTTCCGCACAGGGAGCGCAGCAGAACCTTGTCCAGCCCCTTCCCCTTGATGAGGCAATCGTCGTGGGCCACCTTGACAATGGGCTCACATACTACATCCGTCACAACAAGCTTCCCGAAGGCCGTGCGGAATTCTACCTTGCCACTAACGTTGGCGCCATCCAGGAAGCCCCGGACCAGGACGGTCTGGCCCATTTCCTTGAGCACATGTGCTTCAACGGCACAGAGAACTTCCCGGACAAGGGGATTCTCGATTATCTCCGCTCCATCGGAGCCCAGTTCGGCCGTAACATCAACGCCTCCACCGGATTTGAGGAGACCCAGTATATGCTGAACAACATCCCCGTCGAAAGGGAAACCGTTGTCGACACATGCCTTATGATCCTTCGCGATTATGCCCATTATGTCGTCAACGACCCCGTCGAAGTGGACAAGGAGCGCGGCGTCATCATCGAAGAGCGCCGTCAGAGGAGAAATGCCCAGTGGAGGACTATGGAGCGTTCCCTCCCCTACTACTTCGGTGACACCCGAATGGCCGGATGCACCCTCATCGGCCGCCAGGAAAGCCTCGAGACCTTCAAGCCGGAGTCTCTCGTGAACTTCTACCGCACCTGGTATCACCCGGATATGCAGGCCGTTGTTGTCGTAGGTGACGTCGACGTCGCGCGTACTGAGCAGAAGATCAAGGAAATCTTCTCCGTAATTCCCGCAGAGCCCAACCCTGCCGAGAAATTCGTCCCTACCCTCGAGTACGGAAGGACTGAGCCCGTCGTCGGAATCATCACCGATCCAGAGACAACCTCCCCTACCGTCGAACTGTCCTGGATGAGCCCCGCTATGCCTGAGGTTTACAACAACACCTTCATGGGCGTAATGACATCCCTGATGAAGAGGATGATAGCGATGATTATGGACGAGCGCTTCGAGGATATCACCTCCAAGCCGGATTCCCCCTACCTCAACGGAGGATTCGGATTCGGCGATATGATATATGAGAACATCGAAGCGGCGAACGGCTACGTCACCCTCCGCGAGGACAACATCCTCGGAGGTTTCGCTGACTTCTATACAGAGCTCCAGAGAATGATCCGCTTCGGATTCTCCGACGAAGAAGTCGAACGCGCAAAAACGAACTACCTCTCTTCGCTTGAATCCCGCGTGAAGAGTGCTGACACCCGCAAGAACCCTGAACTTGTCAGGCCCATCCTGCAGAACTTCTTCGACAACGCTCCCGTCCTCACCCCCGAGGACAACTACACCCTCGCTGACAATATCCTGAGCCGTGTGAACGCAGCCGTACTTAACCAGGTCGCAACGCAGGTGATTGGCCAGACAGACCTCGTCATCATCTATTCCGGCCCGGACAAGGCCGATATCACCCCCACCGACGCCCAGCTCCTCGCAGTCATGGCTGATGTCAACGCTTCCGACATCCAGCCCCTGGAAGGCGAGGCTGTGGCCAAGAACTTCCTGGATCCGAAGTCCGTCAAGGCCGGTAAGGTCAAAAAGACCGCAGAGTTTGCCCATGGCGCGACAAAATGGACCCTCAGAAACGGCGTCAACGTCATCGTACTTCCCACTGACTACACTAAGGACCAGGTCCTCTTCGAAATCTACAAGGACGGCGGAAGAAGCCTCATAGAAGACGCAGACCTCGACTCATTCGACCGCAACATCTTCAGCATGTGGCTCAGCAACCTTGGAGTATCCTCCTTCTCCGGACCCCAGGTCACCAAGATGCTCTCCGGAAAGAACCTTTCCGTGACCCCCTACATTTCGAGCCTCGAACACGGTGTCAGCGGACGTTCCACTCCGAAGGATCTCGAGACCGCCCTGCAAATTACCCATCTGTACTTCACGGATCCCCGCTTTGACGACGATGAGTACAACAACGGAATCAGCCAGCTCAAGGCTTACCTCCCCAACCTCGTGGGACAGCCGGGCTACAAGTTCCAGGAGCGTCTGTACAAGACCCTGTACAACAACAATCCCCGCGTGGGCCAGATTTCCGCCAAGACCCTCGACAACGCATCTCTCGCTACGGTCGAGAAGTATTGGAAAACCCTCTTTGCCGATGCTGCCGGCGCGACGATGGTCATCGTCGGAGACGTGGACCTCAAGACACTGAAGCCCCTCGTTACAAAGTATATCGGCTCGTTGCCCAAGGGGAAGAAGCCTACCGCCTGGACGGACCGTCACATCGACTATGTGAAGGGTAACGTTGAGGACATCTTCGCCGTAGATATGGAAACCCCGAAGAGCACTGTCCTCCAGGTCTATTCCGCAGATGTCCCCTACTCCGAGAAGGTCAAGGCTGAACTCGATGCCGCCAAGTACATCCTCGATATCCGCTACGTGAACTCTCTCCGTGAGGACGAAGGCGGAACCTACGGCGCATCCGTAATGGTTGATGTCTCCCGTAAGCCCAAGGAGGAAGCTCTCATCCAGGTATACTTCGACTGCCGTCCTTCCGTCTGCGACAAGCTACGCTCAATCGCAATCGACGGTATGAAGGACCTCGCAGAGAACGGTCCTACCGCGGAAGAAGTCTCAATGGCAATCCTCAACCTGAAAAAGAACATCCCTGAGGACCGCATCAACAACCGTCACTGGATGTCCGTCCTGGAGGATATTGTCGAATATTCTGAGGATACCGATATCCTCCGTGAGGAAGCCGTGAACGGCCTTACCGCTGATGGTATCCGCGACATCGTCCGCACCATCCTCGCTTCCGGCAACCTCACAGAGATTGTGATGAAACCCGCCAACACTACCGAGGCAGAATAAAATTTTGCACTTTCAAAAAAAGTTTCTACCTTTGCAGTCCACATCGCGGGGTAGAGCAGTCGGTAGCTCGTCGGGCTCATAACCCGGAGGTC
>ERZ842401.141-NODE-141-length-93807-cov-20.848750_pt1 | contig 93807 bp, 79 predicted proteins | sample MGYA00521270_ERZ842401 | MGnify/ENA primary metagenome ERZ842401 (study PRJEB31892, sample SAMEA3878208) | bioreactor metagenome | biome: Moose rumen | place: Sweden | collected 2011-10 | study: EMG produced TPA metagenomics assembly of the PRJEB12797 data set... | reverse complement strand
ACCTGATGCAGCAGTTGATTGCCGCCAAACCCAAGTACAACAAGGGTATCCTGTCTCTTCGTCAACTGATGAAACGGAAGGGGCTGGTGCTGGTGAAGAAGAGCGAAGAACCTCGTGAACTGGTGGATGACTTCAACAGCGATATGCCAGACTCAGAGTTCGCCCAGAAGTTGGTAACAGCCCGTGCAAAGGCTCCAAAGGCAGTAGAATACCTGCTCCGACTTATTAAGAAGCAGGTGTTCACTGCTTAGTGAACTGATTGTGAGAAGGATGTCAAAAATCAACTATAAAAAATAAACAGGCTATGGGGATGGAAAAACTGCCATCTCCACAAGGCTTGTGATGGTTGAATCTTCGTAGTAAAAGATTATTTCATTTGAGAAAATTTTCGTATTTTTGCAAACAGCATATACACTAATGTAGGAGGTATAGAGTATGAAGAAGTTTTTATTTGGTATAGTAGCAATTATCGTTGTTGGGATTGCGGTAGTAGTTTTCCCGAAACAAGGACACGAAGGAGATAAGCAGGAGGCTGAGGTCACCAAGGATACCATTGATGCAGATGTTTTGTCCTTCATGGAAACATTATCTAATAAGGATATATACTTTAAGGCGGATACGATGCTGCCAGACAATCCTGTCATCAACGATATGGTGGATATGGCAAACGGCTATGCAATTTTGAGGGCTGCGTATTGTGACGCGGAATTATGGTTTAGGTTTGGTGAAGTTGTCAATGATACGATAAGCTTGTTAAAAACCAGTGTCATCAAGGACAAAGGTATAAGGGCAGCAGCGGAGCAGTATGTAAAAACACTTGTGGACATCTTGCCACGAGATACAGCCTTGTGGGATGAGGCTGATTCCGTGCTATGGACTCAAGTGTGGTCTGCCCATAGCTCTTTTGCCAACAAACTGTCGGACCGATTCTCATTAAGCCGTTATGGAAATTTTAGTGAGAAGGATGCAAAGAGGTATCTGAATATAGAGCAGTTCATCCCTAACTACGACTCCATCTGTGGCTTAAGGAAACAGCAGACAGAGGAGAATGAAGGCTATCTGAAGCTGATGGCGGAACAAGCAAAAGATTTCGACAGGGAATGTCTCTATACTGTGGAATATGCCCATCAACGGCGGCACGAAGAACCACACGTAGCTATTTCTATGCTGGAGGCATTGATGAAAACGGGTAAGTTCTCACGCTACTTACATGAGGTATGGCGTACATGGCGTGTCCTAAGGCAGGTCGCTCAAAGTCCATCCCGTGACGGTATTATTCCTAATCTGGAGTACAATCAAATGCGCAATCTTTGTTTGAACACCATCCTAAAGCAGATTGTCAAGAATCCTAAGGACATATACGCTATCAATGACTTCTGTTTCCTGGCTACCTATGACAACATAATCCGCTATAGCGAATTTCTGTTTGGTAACTCAGCCCCACTGGAACATATGACGCTGTTTCCGGAGATAATGGAGGATAGCGACTAAAAGCCTGTCCCTACACCGCTTCCCATACCATTCATCTGCTCCATGTCATTCTTCTTCTCGATGACATCGCTGTTGACATTTGATGACTTTACCTTTGCCTTCACCTTGGAGTTTCCGAAATTCCAAGTTATGTTTAGCGACACATTGGCAATGGGAACGTGTATGTTCTGCCTGTTTATGAAGTCCTTACCCTGACTGTAGGAGTCGAAATAGAACATTCCCTTTTTGCGTAGACCAGTCATCGCTTGTATTCCCACGTTCAGCTTGTCGTTGAGGAACGACTTGTTGAGGTTACCCATCAGCATGCTGAAGCCCGACCTCCATCCTTGTAATGTATAATTCTTGGAGTTGGCAATCATGAAGATACCACCTTTTAGCTCCCAGGGGAGAGTCTGCTGTATACCAGCCATTATGTTGCTCTGCCATCCGTGGTTCCTTGCGTCAAGCTCATTGCTTCTCATGTCTATGTAGCCGATACCACCGTTCATGAAGATACGTGTGTCTTTCGAGAGCATCAGGCTGAGCCAGAGACTTGCCGTGGTGTTATGTTGTCGTACCACATTACCATAAGTTGTGTTTAATAGACCATCTTGATAGAAAGAATACTGTGAAATGCCATTGTCAGTGAAACTATGCTGGATGTTGAGGTTACCCATCACAAACGGTGTGTACATGTTAAAAACAAGTCCGACATTGTGTTTCTTCTCAACCTCCAGGTCAGGGTTGCCGTATGACAGTTCCGTATTTGACGAACGGTCGACGTAAGGATTCAGGTATGATATGCCAGGACGTGAGATCCGCAGGTTATAAGTCAGACCAATGTTGGCAAACGGCATCAGCTGGTAGCTGAGGTTGGCGGTAGGAACAAGGTTCCCATAGTCGCTCTTGAAATTCTCACCGTTGCCCAGTCTGTATTCCACGTCCTGCCATGTGTGCTCGTAACGCAGTCCAGCCTTTGTCCCGACTTTCCCGTACTTACCTTCATATTCGGCATATCCTGCAAGGATACTGTTATAATGTGAGTAGTCCATGCTAAGTGACTCGTTGTAGACATAGTCGTCATCCTTGCCAAGATAGAACTTAGAGTCGCTGCTGTTGTTGCGAAGGGTAAGCTTCATTCCTGTGTTCAATGTGTGATTCTTTGCCAGTGGGGTAGTGTAATCAACCTGGAAGGTATGCTCAGTAGACTTCTCCTTGGAGTGTGAATAGCGGTCGGTAACGTCTACCGGTAAGACCATGCCTTCCGTCTTGTATTTGTTCCAGCTGTCATTGTTCGTAGGGTTAAGGTTGAAGAGATAGATCAGCGTGATGCTGCTTGTCTTGTCCTTATTAAGGAAGCGCTGGTAGTCGATGCTGGCGTCGAAAGAAGCTTGAATATTCTTAGACTTCATCCATTGTCCATAACTGAAGCCGTTGCCGTAGATGCCGCCGGTCATGGTAGTGGTAGGGTCGCCGCTGTTTTTCATTCCGAAGCGTCGATAGCCAAAGGATCCGTTAATGGTACTCATGGAGTCCAGCTCGTACCCCAAATGCAGATCTCCCAAATAGAAAGGCATCTTAGTGTCACTCTCCTGTTTGTAGCTCATTAAGGAACCGTCGGTGAGGCTCTCGCGTTCTATCTCAATCTCGGTACCTTTCGTCTTTCCCTCGTTGGCTATCGCATTTGCCGAAAAGGAGAACCTACCATATTGTCCGCTCACAAAGACACCCGCGTTGTTTTGTTTGCTTCCAGCCGTCAGGCGCACATTACCGTTGATGCCGTCAACGGAAGTATCCTGCCCTCCTTGCCCTGCCATGATAATGTTGAGCACTCCACCTGTTCCCTCAGCATCGTATTTCGCTCCCGGGTTTGTGATAACCTCAATATTCTTCACAGTGGTAGCTGGCATGGCTTTGAATATCTGTGAAGGGTTGCTGTTGAACATCATATTAGGCTTGCCGTTTACGTATACCTTGAACGAACTGGAGCCGTTCACGGTGATGTTGTCCTGTCCATCAACTGTCACCATAGGTACTTTGCGTAGCATGTCGAGCACTGTGGAAGTCTTCGAGTCAACATCGTCTTGCACGTTATATGACATCTTGTCGGTTTCCATCTTCACCAGAGGCTTCTGTGCCACGACCTCAACGCCCTGCAGCTGCTGTGCATCGTCAGATATGAGAACCGTTCCCAAGTCTATTGTGGTCTTGCCGTCGAGTGTGAGGTTTCTCTGTACCTCCTTGCGTCCCACGGAGTTAAAGGTGATGGTGAAGTTTCCTTTGCCGTTTACTGTCTGTTTGAAATTACCTTTTATGTCGCTTACCGACATGGCAACAGGCTCTTTCATATTCTTACCCTTAAAGACGCGGATAGTGGCGTAAGGCTCGCCTTCCAGAGTTATAGAGTCTGCAAGGACTCCTGTGATATTTGATTGTGCCGCAGCCGTTAGTTGTATCATGAGGGCTGCCATCGTAACTATAATTTGCTTGATTCTCATCTTCTATAAAAATTGAGCTGCAAAGATACTGTGGTTTTTATAAATACCAACAGCTTAGCTCTTGTTTTTCTTGTAAAATGATTATTTTTATCGACTTTTTCAATATTATTATTTATTTTTGCACAGGAAATGGATATTAAGTAAAGTGATGATGACAAAAGAGGAGAAATATCAACAATTGGTGCCACAGGTAAAGGCTTTGATAGAGGGGGAAGACAATACGACAGCAGTGTTGGCTAATGTGAGTGCTGCCATTCATGAGGCAATGGGATTCTTTTGGACAGGGTTCTACATAGTCCATCAAGACATCTTGATATTAGGACCGTTCCAAGGGAGTGTGGCATGTTATAGGATTCCATACGGGCGAGGTGTCTGCGGTACCGCATTCGAGCGTCAGGAAACTGTTGTTGTGCCCGATGTTGAACAGTTTCCCGGACATATAGCATGTAGCAGTCTCTCCCGTTCAGAGATTGTGGTTCCGGTAAAGAATGCAGACGGGCAGGTTAAGGCTGTCCTTGATATAGACAGCAAGGCTCTGAACACATTTGACGAAACCGACAAAAAGAATCTTGAGACGATAGTATCTCTTCTCAGCCATTTGTGGTAGAAGGGTTACGGTACAATTATAACGCTCGTTCGATCAGGCAAACAGCATATGCGGAGATGCCTTCCTGTCGTCCTGTGAATCCGAGTTTCTCTGTGGTTGTTGCCTTGATGGAGATGTCATCCACATCGCATCCTATGACGTCTGCCAGACATTCTTTCATTGCAGGAATGTGTGGGTTTAGCTTTGGACGCTCTGCACAAACCGTTGCGTCGATATTGCCGACATGATAGCCTTTTGTCGCTATCAGCTCCACGGTTTTCTTAAGTAAAACCTTACTGTCGATGTTTAAAGTGTCATCAGAAGTATCAGGGAAATGATATCCGATATCGCGCATGTTGGCTGCTCCAAGCAATGCATCACAGATGGCATGGATAAGTACATCGGCATCGCTGTGACCGAGTAACCCATGAGAATGTGGGATAAGGACACCACCTAACCAAAGGTTACGTCCCTCCACCAACTGATGGACATCATATCCCATGCCGACTCTTATCTTCATACTATTATAGTATTAACGGGAACGTCAACGTTAACTACCTTCTCTTAAACAAGTCCTTAATACCATCCATGTCAAAGGTCAGTGAGAAGCGCAATGTCTGGTCGAGAGGATTACTCTTTGCTGTAGCTATGACATATCCGGCATCGAGTGAGAAGACACTCATACGGAAGCCGGCACCTACGGTGAAATACTTTCGGTTACCTTTGTTCTCTGCCTCATGGTGATAGCCGGCGCGTACGCTGAACTGGTCGTGATAGATATACTCGGCACCTACGCTCCATTGTATCTCCTGCATCTCCTCCTTGAAGCCATTAGGAGCATCGCTGAAGCTCTTGAAAATACCAGAGATACTCGACACGTCGTAGTAATCTTTCTGTACCCTTCGCTGATAGTCCTCAGTAGTCTCGCCCTCCTCCTGTTTAGGGTAGGTGGGAACAAGCAACTTGTTGGCGTCAGCGGCAATCGTGAACCGGTTGTATTCGTCAACAGGTATCATGAGGGATGCTCCGAGTCGCAGGTTGGTAGGGATGAACTCCGAGTTGTCATCTCCTCCGAATGATATCTTTGAGCCGATATTAGAAATGTTCATACCCAGTCCTAACTGGCATTCACGTGCACCGATATCGAAATAGTTCTGATAGTACATGGCAAGGTCGGCAGCGAAAGCCGATCCGGGACTTGTGTCTTCGGTGTAGTCATAGGTAAGGTCGGAGTAGATCCATCTCACCGCCGCACCTAATGAGAAGTGCTCGCTGAGCATAAGAGAGTATGCCACATCGAGAGACATCTCATACGGCTTGATAACCATGTCGCCAGCCCCAGACTGTCCGCTGCTTGTCTGCACCTCACCAAGTGAGAAATAACGGAGCGACCCAGAGACAGCCGAGTAGTCACCGATGCGGTAGTAGCCAGCCAATAATGCCAAGTCCATATCGCTCACCAGTTGCCGTAACCAAGGTGTGTAGTTGAGTGACACTCCAGCCCTGCTGATAGCAAACGGATATTTTGCCGGGTTCCAGTATTGTGATGCCACATCAGGGTCAGTGGCTGCTCCGACATCACCCATACCAGCAGCCCTTGCGTCAGGCGCTATTGACTGTGATGTCACGGATGTGTTCACGGGGTTAAACATGTTGGCTTTATCCTGAGCTGCGGCGCACAGTGGCACCATGGCAGTGAGGAGAACTATAATATACTTTCTCATAAATCAATTTTTATTGTTATGTGATAACGTGTAGAATTCAAGTTTTATTATATTTCAGACGTTTTTTAACGGATGATGACAAGTTTCTTTGCTTTCGATGCTTTGCTGCTTCCATCGGATGAAAGGCGGATACGATAAAGATACACACCAGTCTGCAACTGTCCACCGGAGTCCAGTGTCAGGTCCCAGTCAACGGAATATGAGCCGTTGGCAGACACGCCGCTTTCCTCGTGTTGCCACAGTAGTCGTCCACTTGTGTCGAACACCTCAATCTCCACGTCTACATCCGAGCCGACATAGTTGTGTGTGACAATGAATGTCGTTGAGGTCTTTGCAGGATTCTTAGTACAGCTGATATCAACGATGTTAGGCTCAAGCCCCTTTACTACGTTGAACTGCAGTGTCGCGGTGCTGGAGTTGTTGAGAATGTCCCATGCCCTGAATTTCAGGGTGTGGGCTCCATCTTCCAGTTCAGGTATAGAATAGAAAGTCGTACCTTTCGTATATGAGCCGAAGTCGAACGTGAAGTTGTTGTTGAGATTGTATGTCTTTGTCATGTCGCCGTCGATAATCAGCTCCAAGTCGTGACCGATACCGTTTCCTGTTGCGTTGATACCATCCTTGTCGGTAATTTCCGCAACGAAGTAAGGCGTGCTGTTCACATCTCCGCCATTGACAAATGACGGAGAGTTCAAGTAACAGTATATAGACGGTCCGATGGAGTCGTTGCTAATCGTCTCGGTGCCATTGATGAGGAAATTATCTTCTGAGCCATGTGCGATGGCATTGCGCTCATTGTTTACCGCATACACGTTTAGCAAGCCGTTGCCGTCAGCATAGTTAATGTCGCGTGGTACTGCGAAAGTAAAGTCAAACTCACCGTTCCTTATGCTGTCGCTGCCATTATACAGCACTTTTTGGTAGTCGTAGAACGTAAATGCAGGCGTGTTGTCCCTTGCCAGCTCAGGATCATTGCGTTTGCATGTGATTAGCTCGCGCGTGTCTCTCACGGTGGCAGTCATCTTTCCTCTGAAAGACGTGTCCTTAGCGTCATTATTTACGATATGTCCTTTTACACTTATGATTGATCCAGCCTTGAGCACCGGTTGGGTTCCTCTTGTCATGTCGACACCGGCGATAGCATCGATAACGACCTGTCGAGTAGGCAGGTTCAATGCCAGTGCGGGATCGCCAAGTAACGAGTATTGTAATTTGTTCTGTGACAAGTCCTGTCGCGTCGTTATCATCTCATTCTTTGCCAGGCGCTGAGCCTCTCCCATTGTTGTCGGTTTGCCGTTAGTATAGCTGAGTACATGTTTCAGAAAAGCGATGTTCAGTTTCTTGTTCTCTGTGGCATACACAGTACGTGTGGTGCCATAGAATGCAACGGAGCCACCCTTTTTGTTCAGTACCGACACCTCGCCAATGGTCTCAAAGGTTCCGTCGAACGGCATGATGTTACAAGAGGCTGTAATCCAAAGCGGAAGATTCTCATTGTTGAAAGCCTGGAAGTCAGTGAGGCGCAGCACGCTCTCGTGCGATATCTGGTCTTCACGTCCATGTCCGGCATAATCCATTATGAGTGCTCCCTCAGCCTGTTGCTGTTTTATAACCTTAGTGACATCAGGATAAGTGTTTCCTGTTGCCGAAGTCTCTCGTTTATAGGCATCCCACATTACTTTCTTAATCAAGTAGCCTGGATGCAGTTCGGAGATTGTCTCCGCTGCTTCATTGACATCTCTCATGTGTAAGTTGCTGTTGCCGTCATCGCCCATGAACATGAGAGTGTTCTGCCATGCCCCGGCATTGGCGTTTTGGGCATAGGCGATAGTCTTGTTGACCATAGTCTCAGCATCTTGTTCTGTAGCCACGGGGAATCGTCCTACAGCTATGTCTTGCTTGTCTGCTGATGTGGGATTAGACCCCTCGCCCTCATCGAGTAGTGTTATGAATCCATCGTCCATATAGCAATATACCTCACTGAAAGAGTTCTCACTCTCAAAAACCAAAAGGTAGTCATCAGGATTCAGCAGTTTAGTGTCACTGGTAAGCATGCGGTTGTCCCAAACACAGTCGCCGAACAACAAGACATATTTAGGCATGTCCTTCTCAGTCTCAGCCCTGTCATAGAGCATCTTCAGGTATCTGCGATAAGCGTTGATGTCAGGAGTTCCGCTTGAGAACTCATTATACAGCTCGTCGGCAGGCACAATTCTCACCCGCAGAGAGTCATTGGTCTGATGGAATATAGCCAGTCGTTGTGCCTGTTCCAGCAGTTTCTGACTTGTAGGTATGATAATCACCATGTCATAAGCTCCATCACCATGCAAGTTCTGTTGAGTGATGGCATATACATACTCCGGTGTTGGGAAGCTTGTCGTAAGCAAGTTCGGTGCCGCTCTCGGAGTGTCGTATGTCATAGATATATAGTCGAGTCTTACAGGACCTCCGGATTTTGTGGTTATGGTGATAGAGTCGACATTATGTAGGTCTGTTACGTTATAGACTTTCTCTGACTCGGCGCCTTTATCATACTCGCCTAAGCTGAAGTTTATCGTACCAAGCTCTTTGCCATTCAGGGAAATTGACACGGAAGAGGCAGAGCCAGCCGTTACGCCGACAGAAAGCTTGCCATTAGAGGCGTGCGCATCGTTAGCCAAGGTATATGTCTTGCTGCTGCCGGCATTGATAGGAGTGTTCTCGCATAAGTTTCTTCCACCGTGATACCAAGCATAGTTGTCAATCTCATGTAAGGAATGGTAATCGTCAGCCGATGGATAGAATGATGATACGAATGTCGCACTGTCGACGCTCAGCGGCTCAGTGTCATCCTCTGTGAGGAAATAATACCCATAGTCGGAGTAAGGGTTGCGCGTACGTGAAGTAGCAGTCTCTGATGACCAGCTTACAGGACCTTTCGCATAGAATAAGCGTTTGCCTCCGATGGTATATGTCTGTACTTCTTTCAAGTCATCGGTGGCAGCGAGCTCTTCTGTGACTAATTTCTCGTTTTGCAGGTGACCTCCGTAACCGTAGATTCTTACTTTTGAGAGATTGCTGAAACCTGCCTGTCTGACGAGAGCGTCAGTCAGTTGATAGACACCATTTGAAGGTACCCTTATCTTAACCCAATTGCCTTCAGCCAATACCGATTTGCTTGCGTATTGCTGAACGCCGGAAGCCAGAAGAGGTGCTCGGGTTGACATTGTGGCATTCTTCTTGTTCTTTTTGCTTTCGCTCTTTATCTCCAGCATGAAGCTCACAAGGAATTGGTATCGTCCTTGCCGCATTACCATAGGCGTGAATCCAATTTCCAAGCTGCCTTTCTTACGCTCAACGACATATTGTTGTGTGACAACAGGCATTTCAGGTAATGCCTCCTGTGATAAGGCATGATAACGCTCTATCTCAGACGGAGTCATGTCAATGAACTCAGGATATTTTACTGACACCTCGTAAACAGAGTCCTGATAGTTCTCACCTAAAGGAAAGACACATGTGAACTCAGGTAATACGGAGTCTATCCTTATTTCGTCCGCCGTGAGATTAAAGAAACGGTGTACCGTCTGTGCCAACGCTTGTTGTGAGGGGCAGAGACAGACAGCCAATGATACAAGCAACAGTATCACTGACCACCTCTTATTATTATATATAATACGCTTATCGCTCATCTGTCTATTAATTCTAATATCCTACCGTGCATGGAAATCCAGTACCTTGCGGTCCTCAAGCCATCCTTCAAGATGGTCGCCGACATGAACTGGACCCACACCTGCCGGTGTTCCGGTATAAAGGATGTCACCTGTCTTTAGTGTGAAGAACCGGCTGATATATGAGATAATCTCATCAACAGTATAGAACATGTTCTTAGAGAAGCCATCCTGCACCGTGTTACCGTTAATGTCAAGATGAAAATGGAGTGACTGAATATCGTCATAGTTATTCTTGTCAACCCATTCTCCAATCACAGCAGACCCGTCGAAACCCTTTGCGATTGTCCACGGACGCCCCAGATCCTTGGCTTTCTTTTGTACGTCGCGGGCTGTAAAGTCGATGCCTACAGTCACTGCATCGTAGTAGCGATGTGCGAATCTAACAGGAATCCCCTTTCCTAATCGGCAAATACGTACCACCAGTTCCGTCTCGTAATCAATCCGCCCCATGAAGTCGGGCACGAAGAACGGTTTGCCATCCTTCAATAATGCGGAGTCAGCCTTCGTGAAGATGACAGGCTCAACGGTCTTCATCTCCAGCTTTTCTGTTATTAATAACGTATTATTCAGTTCTTTATTGTGTTCGGCATAGTTCATGCCAATTGCGAAGATTTTCATATCTGTATAAATTGCTATTTACCTTTATATTTTTCAATACCATTATCAAGGAACTCAACATAAGCGGCTATGTCCTCATTGTATGCAAAGGAACCACTAAGAGGGTTACCATGTGGATCAACGGTTACATAGAAAGGTTGAGCGAGGTATCCGAACTTCACCTGCTCAAGATAGCTCCACTTGTCACCGACAGTCCTCAGACTACGGGTAGAACCGTCAGGGGCAGTAACTGTAATAGGCTTTGATAGGGGAGTCTTGTCATCAACATATAGGGATATGAGGACATAATCCTTGGTAAGCCGTTCCGCCACCTGCGGGTCAGTCCAAACAGCAGCTTCCATCTTACGGCAGTTTACGCATCCAAAGCCAGTGAAATCGAGCAAGACTGGTTTCCCTTGTTTGGCTGCCGCAGCCATTCCTTCTTCGTATGATGTGAATGCGGCGTGTACTTCCTCTGCTTTGTTGAGGTTGAAGTCTTGTGTGTTCATCGGTGGCGCAAATGCCGATATTGCTTTACATGGTGCACCCCACAGTCCTGGAATCATATATATGGTAAAAGCGAGGGATGCCAGTCCCAACATGACACATGGGACGGGCATGGCTTTTGAGCTGTCGTCACTCTGAAAGCGTAAGATTCCAAAAAGGTAAAGGCTAAGTGCGCCAAAGATAGCAATCCATATACTCAGGAACACTTCTCTGTCCATCAAGTGCCATCCGTATGCGAGGTCGGCAACAGAGAAGAACTTACATGCGAAGGCAAGTTCGATGAATCCCAATATTACTTTTATGTAATTCATCCATGAGCCAGACTTCGGAGCTTGCTTGAGCCATGTAGGGAATAGTGCGAAAATCGTGAATGGCAGTGCGAGAGCCACAGCAAAGCCGAGCATACCTGTTGCAGGCGCAATCATAGAGCCCGACGTGGCGAAGCCAGCCAAGAGGAATCCTATAATAGGACCTGTACATGAGAACGACACTAACGCAAGTGTGAATGCCATGAGGAATATTGATAGGAGTCCGGTTGTCTTTGTTGCCTTGCTGTCTACTTTGTTAGCCCATGATGACGGTAATGTCAGCTCGAACCATCCAAAGAAAGACAGGGCAAAAACAACGAGTAGCAGACAGAAGAATATATTGAACACAGCATTTGTTGACAGCGAGTTTAATGAGTTTGCGCCAAATATGGCGGTGATGGCTATTCCTAATGTTAAGTATATTACAATTATTGATAAACCATAAGTTATCGCATCACGGACACCCTTTGCCTTGTTGTCTGAGCGTTTGAGGAAAAAACTGACAGTCATAGGAATGACCGGCCATACACATGGTGTAAATAACGCGATCAGTCCTCCAATGAATCCCATGACTAAAATGTGCCAGAGAGAGCTGTCGTCGGTTGATTGTTTGTCATTGAAGGAATTCAGTTCCTTGATGACGGGAGTCCATAGGGCGTTGGCTGTCTGTAACGATGTACTGTCGGTAGCTACTGTGTCTGTTATGCTTGGAATAGGTATATCTTGGATAAGTTTTGTAGCTGTGTCATTAATGACGGTAGGGTTGTCGTTAGCTTCCTTTTCAGGTGTAGTGGCAATTGCCTTTGACGCCTCGTCGGGACCTTTCCCTTGGAAATTAAACTCTACAGAAGTGGGAGGCATGCACATCTGGTCGTTACATGCTCCGTATTCAAGATACCCTTTGATGTTATATGTCTTTCCCGTTATCTTGTATTTCTGTACGAACTGTACACTATTTTCAAAAAAACGGAGCTTCATGCCGAAGACAGGATCGAATACATTCTTCTCTTTGCCGACTGCTAAGAGCTTTCCACTTGCCTCGGCTCCCTCAGCCTTTTCGGTAGTAAGGGTGGCTGATATTGGTCCGTCGTCGCCTAAACCTGTGGAATAGACATGCCATCCAGTATCTATGGTGCCAGTAAAGATGACCTTCACTTCGTCAGGAACCGTCTGTTTCTGCTGAACGGTGAAGCGTACTGGATTTGATTGAGCAACAACAGGGAGAATATGCCAGGCAAACAAATACATTAATAAAATAGTAAAGAGTTTCTTTCTTTCCATTATGCTGGTTGTGTTAGAATATTAAAATCCGCAAATTATGGCTGCAAATTTATTAAAATAAATTACAACAGACAACTTTTTGCCATTTAAAATTGGTTTGGTAGAAATCTTTTATTAACTTTGCGCACTGAAATAAAAGAGACAAAAAGATTCAGAGGGATACAGAATTCTGACATTCGTCATGTTGGAATTCTTTCTTTTTTGCATCTTTAGGAAAGACAAAACAATTAAAAATAATAATTATGGCATATATGTCACAAGAAGGCTACGACAAACTCGTGGCAGAATTGCAGCGGTTGGAATCGGTAGAACGTCCAAAGGCGTCAGCTGCTATTGCGGAGGCCCGCGATAAAGGGGACCTTAGTGAGAATTCTGAATATGATGCAGCCAAGGAAGCACAGGCTCACCTTGAGGCTAAAATCAGTAGGATGAAGCTTACAATCGCTGAGGCAAAGATAGTGGATATGTCACGTCTCAGTAATGAGGCTGTGCAGATAATGTCTAAAGTGGATATGACCAACCTTGGTACTGGACAGAAAATGTCTTATACTATCGTCAGTGAGAACGAGGCAGACCTTCGTGCCGGTAAGATATCCATCACTACTCCTATTGCTCAGGGGCTGCTAAACCACAAGGTTGGCGACGAGGTGGAAGTTAAGATTCCACGTGGTGTGATAAAGTTGCGTATTGACAGTATCAGTATAGGTTAGTTATTAACGTTTAAATTAATAATAATGGATATATTCAGCAAAATAGCAGCAGGGGAGATTCCAAGCTATAAATGTGCGGAAAACGAACAGTTCTATGCTTTCCTTGATATCAATCCGCTCGTGAAAGGTCATACATTGGTGATTCCTCGAAGAGAAGTGGATTATATCTTTGATATGGATGACCAGGAACTGGCAGAGTTTCAGGTTTTTGCAAAAAAAGTAGCGCAGGCTATAAAGAAAGCTTTCCCATGTAAGAAGGTTGCTCAGGTGGTCCTCGGACTGGAGGTGCCACATGCGCATATCCACCTTATCCCAATGAATAGTGAGGCTGATGTTGACTTCCGTAAAGAGAAGTTGTCATTGAAAGAGGATGAGTTTAAAGAGATTGCCTCACGCATTTATGAGGAGTTCTCCAAGTAAACTCATCCATTAGGGTATCTCAGACCATTAGTTTAGACATACTCATCACCATATTTCATCCGTACTTCGTTCGCAAACCTGCGCACAAGTGCGGATGAATCTTCTTTTTTACAAATAAGCAATACGTTTCCTTGCTCAGCGATGATATAGTCGTTCAGCCCATTTACGATAGCAAGATGATCCTTGGGTATCTTGATAATGTTTCCGTGGCATTCATCAAGTAAAACCTCAGAGTCAATAACGACATTGTCACCAGGCACTTTGCTCATTGCCTCATAAGTGGAATGCCAGGTGCCAAGGTCCGCCCATCCGAAATTGCATGGCATGACGAATACATTCTCTGACTTTTCCAAAATACCGTAGTCTACAGATAAGTTTGGATAGCTTGGGAAATTCTCCTGCACATAGGCATATTCTTTCTCAATCGTAACGATTTTCCCTTTTGAGTAAATCTTGCTCATGACAGGAGGTAATAGCTTTTTTAAGGTCTCTACCATATAGCGGACATTGCAAAGGAACACGCCAGTGTTCCATAGAAACTCACCGCTCTCCATGAACATCTGGGCAAAATCCTTTTCAGGTTTCTCGGTAAAAGACTGTACTTTGTATAAATTGTCAATCTCTGTTTTGTCTCCGATCTGTATATATCCGTAACCAGGTTCAGGACGTGTGGGCTTGACGCCAAGGGTTAGTAGTCCGTCGTGCTTTCTTACAAACTCAAAGCCAGAACGGATGCTTTCCATAAAAGCGTCTTCATACATTACTGCCTGGTCAGATGGTGACACGATAAGGCATGCGTTGGGATTCTGCCGTTCAATACGGAAACATGCCCATGCTACACTGGGGGCGGTGTTGCGGTGAATTGGTTCTGAAAGGATATTAACAGTGGGTAGCTCTGGTAATTGTTCCTCAACATAATGGGCATACTCTTTACTTGTGCTCACATAAATGTTTTCCTTTGGCATAAGTTTCACAAAACGGTCGTATGTCTGTTGAAGTTGAGTGCGTCCAATACCGAAAAAATCAATGAATTGCTTCGGAAATGTCTCACGGCTGCATGGCCAAAGTCTGCGCCCACGTCCACCAGCGAGAATCACGCAATAATAGTCTTTTGTTGTTGTCATGGCATGAATGGTTATATTTTCTTTTAATCGCTCCGCTTTGTAAAAGCGTACTGAAGAATGTTATTTCTTTTAGTCGCTTCGCTTTGTAAAAGCGTACTGAAGAAACGATTTCGCTTACGAATGTACGAAATACTATTCGTATTTGCAAATCTTTTAAGTTTTTTCTACAAAATGTTTGCTACATTCAGAAAAATGCATTACCTTTGCACACGCAAAAGCCCAGATGGCGGAATCGGTAGACGCGCTGGTCTCAAACACCAGTGGGGCAACCCGTGCCGGTTCGACCCCGGCTCTGGGTACAATTTGTACCGCAACGCGCTGGTCTCAAAACAAGGCGAAGTGCTGTAAATCAATAGATTACAGCACTTTTTTGTTTTCCAAACACCAAATATTTTCCCCACATTTTCCCCACCAAAGCAAATTTGAGTGAAAATAATGCAATCTAAAACATCAGTTTCTCCAAAAATGACGAACTGGAAATTGGCAAATACAAACTTATAGCATTTGTAATCCTCGATTATGGCTCAGTCTGAAATAAAAGATATCCCAAAACTACTTTCTGAGAAAACCAACAGAATACGGCTTGATGCCTATACTGCTCTCGTAAATCTTTTCAAGCATGTGGTTATAAACACTTTGATTGAGATTACTACGCAACCCATTGTTTCAAGTAATGAGAGTCCTCGACTTCTTGGTTTGCCAAGAATCTCCTTTAGATGCCTTTTATTCTTCATATTCCTGAAATCCTTTGGTAATATTTACTTTAATCTCTGAATAAAACTCACGAACATAGATGAAATCCGTTATAGCGAACTCTGTGTGTTTAAAGAGGTGGTGGAACTGCTGAATCAAATTCAAATTCCTGGTGAGTTCCTGGTCAAGACCCTCATTCCAGTTAGGAGGTGGGCAGTTCATGCCGATGAATGAATCAAATGTTTCTCCACAAGCACCTCTTGGCAAACTAAAGCGTGTGATACCACCATCATAAAGTATATTCCAGTCACTATCCCGAAGTGCATCCCACAAATCCTGACGATCACCACCCTGAATTGGATGAAGCTTTGGATATTGATTACCGAGATACAAGCGAGCAACCACTTCTATTTCATCACCATAATTTTTGTGCTTTGATACGTCAGCATAGATGCTGTTAGCTCTATCATACATTTCTTTAAGGGCATCCTTCAGACAATCGTTGAACTCCCTGATTGCCTCAATGAAATCTTTCTGATGAGAGAGAACCATTTCATTAATCAGTTTCTTCCTAAGTGAGAGCAAACACTTGTCATTTTCGACTTCTCCTAAATCCAAAGTGTAGGTATTGATAATATCCTCCTCAATGCCTTTTACAACCAAATTTGCTAATTCACTTTTCGCGTCCATAGGGGTATGATGGTAAGTAATCTGATTGAACGCTGACACATTACAATATGTTGTTGTGCCTATTGTTTTCATGTTTACTCCCTCGCCATAGATATGGCCAAACAAATGGAACTTAGGTTTTACCTCTTTAATTATTACCTTTAGTTTCCTGTCGCCGATTCCTTTATAAAGACTATCTTCGGCAGGAACATGGGTTATAAGGAAATCTACTCCAAAAGGCACATCGTTAACATCTTCACGAAACGACTGTGATCGGTTAATCCTTGAATAAAACGAAATCCCCTCAAACTCGATACCTTCATTTTCCAATACGGTAATACAATGTGGAACCAACAATAGAGCCGCTTCAGGATTAACCATATACATAACATCATTATCACTTGGTACGTATATCTTCAATTGGGCTGGCTGTCGAGAGAACCAACCGAGAAATTTCTGGAACTCCACATCAACATAATCATTACGTCCGATTTGTTTTGTACAATCTCCTACACAAATCAGTATATCAGCATCTTTTGGAATCTGGAGCCGATAATTGAGACCCAGAGTATCTGCAAACGCAAAAATCTTATGGCTTTTGTATTCTATCAACATATTCCTTACCTTTTATTATTTAATAACAACATCATTTCCACTTCCTGTTTCATCACCTCCTTGATGCCTAACCCCATCTTTATGGGGAGAGTCCTTAATGATTCTGGCAATCCTGCAAGCAACTTCTCCTTCTCTTCTTCTGTTACAGGATAGTCAGACGAGGAACGCAAACAGATAATAGCATCATTATATTGCGAGAAATCGACAACCTGATACTTGTTGATGGAGTCCAAAATATAGTCGATACGCTTGGCTATGTCCCAAGTGCGAGAACGATAAGGGTAATATTGCCCACTCTCCACTTGATGAAGAAACTCTACTTCCTCACGTCTGAAACCTCCGCCATGTATGAGTTTCTGTATAAAATCCTCTCGCTGACTATGCATCTCCAGGAACTTCTCCCTGCATTCTACACGATAGTCACGCTTACGCTTGCTGCGATCCTTTCGTCGATTCATTCTTTCCAAACAGAAATCGGCATCAGTACAGAGCACACAACTTTTACTTCTATATCTACGAGGGGTCGTATGCTTCCAATGGCTGAGCTGGAGTTTATAGAGTGCGACATCATACTTATTCTTTTCTTCTCTGGGATAAGAGAATATGTTTCTGTCATCTTCATCTTCCTCCTGCCCGAAGCCAAAGAAGGTAATCTCCCAAAGGCAATTTGCTGCAATCTCCATTTCACTAATCTGCAAATCTTCTGATAGAACAACCTCCTTGGCTAAGTCGTTTTCCCAATAGTCCCCTGCAAGATTATATACCATTACATACTTGCCTTCATAACATTCATCAGAAGACCACTCTAAATTCACTTCTCCACAATCCTCCTTTGATGGCTCCATGTGGCGAAGCAGGTCGTAAGCCTCGCGGAATTGGTACATCGAATCTTCCTTGTCAGGATCGATCACTTTGAGATAAGGAAGGATCTCTTCAAATGTGTACTTGTCAAATAGTTCTTTCAGCTTCATATACTTTAATTTTACGATTCACGATGCATATATACAAGAAAGGTGTTAATCATACCACCAACTGTACCGTTCCCAGATCTGTGTGAAAAGTGCATTCCATGCTTTTTTCTCATCGGCCTGGCCAATATGGGTCTGAGCTTCATGCAACATTCTGATGGTTTCTTCCAGGTCAATAATGGTCTGGCGATGATCGGCATGTGTCTTTCCATATTTCATAAAATCAAGAATTATCATCAGTTCGGTATTCATAGCTGTCAGCAGACCGCTATAATACAATGACCTGCCGTCCCTCCACTCCATGAGTGTCCTGGCGAGATAGGGCATCATCAAATTTTTGGCCTTGTTGTGTCTGACTTTGCACAGATATACGTCCAAGGTATCGTCCCACTCGTCTAAATCTGTTGGATCATTCTCGTACTTGGCTCTTACATATATTATGTGGTTTTTGCGTCTCTCTTCAAGTTGGTTTGTATAGTGCAGACCTTCGGCCTCACTACGCCAGTACTCCGTACTACCAAGTTTCCATAACATCCATGCCGTTTTCGCTTGCTTTCCCATCGTGCGAAACTTAGGTGCCTCTTTTCTCTTGTCCCAAAGCGTATGGTAAAGATTCTCCAGTTCGGTAGTGATTCTATCGAAAAGGTCTTGGTAATCGCAATAAGCCGGTCCTTCATATCTCGGTTTTCTTTTGCTCATACTGATTCTCCTTTGTTTTATTATTGTTTGTTTTTGCTGCAAAGATAAAAGAAAGGTGTGCCAGATTGAGGCACACCTTATTAAAATATGTATTTCAGAAGAAAAAACGTACTAGTTATTGAGAATCCAAATAGCTCTTTGGGCTTTCCGTTCTGTTAGACCATCAAATTCATCTGTCAACACCAGATGCTCTTGCTGCTTTGGAAAGAACAGATCTTCATCATCAAGAATGGCATAACGGTATTCTTTACCAGCATTCTTATATAACCAGGCATTGATTTCGAGAGCCTTGGATTCACGTTGGGGAAGTCCCATCATTTCACCAGTCATTGCATCCTGATAGGACGTACTGAGTAAGATGGGTGTCATAGAATAGATTTCGCCTGGCAAACCACGCTCTTTCCAGAGTTCCCTCATTCGCATAATCCCCTCATTCCGCCAAGTTGTAGAAAGAATGATCTTGCAATCTGTCTGCTCCACGATATGTTTTAGGTTTGCTATGGCCTCTGGATCAAACATGGCTCCGTATTCACCAAAAGGATCTATGCCCTCACGTTTCATCAGTTTAGCATATCTGCCCGTATTCAGTACACCGTCGAAGTCCAGGAAGAGATAACTGTCGATATTGAAGGCAAAGGCAGATGAATCTAATTTGCTTCTCAGATCATCAACTGCTTCTTGAACGGTGTCACCTTTCCCAATAACATATTCCTTCGAGCCATTATCCCAGAAATCAGCACAGTCAATATCGCTGCCATCAACCCCTTTAGGCACTTGCCAAGGCTCTATATTGAAAGCAAGGTATTTGCCTCCAGAGTATATATCACTATACCTGTCGGTAATGATGGTTAGTGGATGAATGTCTTTTATTTCGTTTCTTGCCATATTTGCATCAGATTAATCCAAAGCATTTATTGTTGCATCGTTCTTGCCAAAAGTGAGGATTATTCTCTGCAACATCTTTTATTGCTCTAAACAGTTCAGTTCTATCAATAAAGTGATCCATTGGTCTTGCAGGATGGTACATGTCTAAGAAGGGATATTTTTCCCCTCTAATTATCACCTGATAGATGTTTATATAATGAGATTTTGATTCATACAAGGTTTCTCCCCATTCAAAATCATTTTCAATAATCCCATCTACAATGTTCCCACCAACTATTACCGTAGGATTGAAAAAAGATATTTGTTCTTCCAAGATGTCCTTATTTCTGTTAAAACATTCTCGCAAATTACGGGTATTAGATTTCCCAATGCCATCTGACTTCTTAATGTTACAATAAGCAGTCATTAACATGTCTTTATAGAAATCGGCTTCTGAATATGAGCTTAACAGATCATCATTTAGGCTGTTTAAATCGGAGCAACCTATATACCTCAAAACAGACATCCTGTTTTTAATATTGTATTTGATTGGATAGTTGCAAAATATGGGCTTACTTGCTTCCAATTCTTCTTTTAACGCCTCACTGATATCATATTCATCACCATATGCCTCTTTATTTAAGAACATGATCTTGATAGGGGCATTATAATAATCCATCGGAGAAATAACTCCATCCCAGATATGGTAGGTTGCTTCTGGCCATAGTTTCTTATATTCTTCCAGAAGATTATGATTCCAAGAATTATATTTGTCAATGATATCCATATTGTTCTTTTTTGCACATTCGTTTGCAAAGATACAACTTATTTCTGTATTTATCGCTTCTATGTGGCTATTTCTTACTAATATAGCCCTCAACCGTCTTACATCCTTCAATTATATCGCATAGAATACTACTTAAATCAAATAAACTATATACGATACCATCACACTCAGAGAGACTGTCCATCTCTATTTCTTCTGAGAATTCAAGGATGTACTGTTTCTGCAAATTTAAGGACTTCTGTTTAGCCTCAGATGCCCAGAGAATAATCTCCCTGAGCAATTTTTCTTTGGCTTTTGTTTCTTTTATATCCATAAATGCCTGTAATAGTCGATAAATAGTTGCATCCCCTCCTTTATCTTCTCCTGTTTTCTGGAGGAAGATTGTCAAAGTCAGAGCCACCAATACACCATTGATATTCTTCAAAGGCATAGAGCCACCTTTCTCCAATAATCATCCTTCCATTTGGGTTTCTCATCTAACATATTATCGTCCATAACTTACTTCTATTTAGTCACAATAATCACATTTACCCCAGTCAAGATCGTCACCGCTGTAATCATCAGGATATGTATTGTAATCCGACTCTATATTAATTGAGACATTGAAATCGCGTACCCATAATAGGTCGAAAATTGAAAAATCCAGATGGCTATAGAGATTATGGAAAGGATGTATCAAGTGCATGTCCTTTGTCATTTCCTGATCCAGCTCGTCATTCCAATTATCCATTTTCTCCTCCAAATAGAGCATTTGGTTCTCAGAGGGAATACAATCCTCTCTTCCTTCCATGTGTTCTAATCCAAACAATTCAACTCCATCCTGATAGAGAGGCATGTAATCTTCATCTAGAGAACCATTCAACACTGCCCACATCTTTTTGGCACGCATTGTCTGTACAGGATGAATCTTTGAGTATTCATAGCCAAGAAAACATTTCCCGAAAACGCTAAATTTGGATAATATACCACTCTTAACATTGGCTTCATAGACGGCTATAGCGCGTTTTCTCATTTCTATCATCTGAGTTTTCAGTACCTCGTTAAAATCGTGTAATAGCTGTTTGGCTTCTTCGTCCATAACAAACATATGATTAAGCAAGGTCTTTCTTGATCCCAGCAAACACTTAATGATTTCCTCGCCAGTATCATAAGAGATACTCCTTTTCTCTATTCTTTGCTGCGTTAACAATATATCAACCTCTAATTCCTTAACGGCACTAGAGTTGAATATCTCCTGTACTTTACTTGCATCCATATTACTTGTTTTTTGAGTTCACTGTGCGAAGATAAGAGAAAGGTGTGCCGATTTAGGGCACACCTCTAAGAATTCTCACTTTTTCTTTGATTATTTCTTATGCTCAACGTCAAAACTGCTGTATTTGGAAATCTCAGATTTGGGTATCAGGAAGTGAATAACCCACTCATCGCCATAATTTTTGTATTCCAAATAACCACGTTTCTTATAGGATTTGTTGGAGAAACCAAGGAAAGGATATTTCTCGATATAGACGGCAGGTGAGAATAATCCTTCGCCATTAGTCAGCAAGCCTGTACTATTGGTATTCATAATGATAATCATTCCATTTGGGTCTCTCATGTCTGCCTTGCTAATATCGGAGTCCGTATTTGATTCTATCAGGTTCTTCATTATCTGAAATCCCTGAAACGATGAGATTCCACCCAGATTATCCTTTATGACGAAATCAGATATGGCCTCATATCCTACTTGTAAGAAACGATTGGATATGTCTGTTAGAATCTCTGGGCTATTCCTTAATGCCAGCTCATGCCAATATTGACCGCTGCAAGGTTCAAACAGAATACAGCTTTTTGTATAGTTCACGTTCTTCTGCTTGAATTCTTCTTTCTCTGCATCTGATAATGAAATCTTGTCAATAGTTTCCTTGAAGAGTTTTAGAATCGCTTCTTTCTTGTCGTGATCCAGATTGATATCTATGTCCAAGGTCATCAGGACACATTCATCTGCACTTCTGAGCCAATTCTTAATACCTTTCTCAATAGTCTCTCCATTCTTGACGTAAGGGTGTTTTACTATAGTACCTGTATGCTGCGTATAATGAGAGAATTCATAGGCCAGGTGATCAATGGAGCTATCACACCCACCAAAGGTAATATCACGTCCTCCTCTTGGTTCGTAGCTCTTCACCATTGATACGAACTGGCCTTTTGTAATCTCGATTGGATCCTCAATCGTCAGCTTGAACTTTACCAGGCCAGGAATCATGGCCTTGTACTGGGCGAGCAAATCCTCCAATATCTTCACCTCTTCTTTCTTCTTTTGCTCTCTTTCTTGCATTTTCTGCCCGAAAGAAGCGACATTACTAACCTGTGCCTTTACTTGTAATGCGCCCAGGACTAACAGCGCAATGAATAATGCTTTTGTTCTCATAATTCTTTTTGTTTATTTCAGATTCTGCAAAGATACAAGGAAGGTGTGCCGTATTGGGGCACACCTTATAAGAATTACATTATTTTCTTTATTTATTTCTTTTCTTATTCTTTTTCTATGAAGATATTAATAAATGGTGGAAAAGTTGATATCTAAAGGATCTCCCTTGCTATCCAGGCACATGCCTCTGCATCGGCAAGGGCATGATGGTGGCTTTCGAGTGTATAACCACAGAGTTTTGAAATGGTGGGTAACTGATAGTCTTTCGCTTGTGGAAAAGCCTTACGGGAAGCCACATATGTACAATAGAATTCGTAATCAGGATAGTCCATCTGATAGCAACGGAATACAGCCTTCAGACAACTTTCGTCAAAAGCTTTGTTATGAGCGACTAATGGAAGTCCCTCAATAAGTGGCTCTATCTGTTTCATACTATAGGGAATACTGGAGCCTCTTCCGTATCTCTACGAGTAAGGCCATGCACCTGAGTACACCAATAGTTATAGTAGTTCGGCTCTGGCTGGATTAGAGAGTAGAAAGAATCCACAATTTCGCCACCCCTAACGATTACTATACCAACAGAACAAACACTGGTACGCTCGTTGTTTGCTGTCTCAAAGTCTATTGCTGCGAAATCTTTCATTTGTCATTCTTGTATTTGTTCCACATGTGCTTTGAAATCTCAGCCACCTCATCACGGAACCACTTGGGAGAAAGCACTTCAATATCGCTTCCCATTGATAGGATCTCCTGTCGGAAATCAAATGTGGGACGAAGTCTGACAGTGAAAGTGCTGTATTCATCATTACGCTCGATTTCCTTTTGTGACTGATGAAGCATGAGTGAACGGATATAGTTAGCCTGTCCTGCAGACATCTTGAATTTGACAGTCTCAACATCATATTCTTCATCAGCAATGATGCCAAAGCAATCCTCAAAATATTCTTCTGCAACAAAATCCTTTGGATAATCAAAGGTTTCGTCTGTTAGCTCTATCTCTTGTACACGATCTAGGGCATAAATCATTATTCGGTCATAGTACGGACTACGTGCCACCATATACCAACGCTGTTTGAAAGCTTTCAGGCAATAAGGTTCTACAGGGAAAGTATTTGATTCCTCTCGCCAAAAGCTCTGATAAGTCATTTCAAGTACCGTATTTTTTTTCAACGCTTCGAGGATGACTGGCAAGTATTGTTCTCCATCAGGAATCTCTTCAAACAATATCTTGTCCTTAATACTGACACTCTCCATCATAAGATTGCTAACAGTCAGTGTATTGAACAGCCAACTACGCATGGAGCCGCTTTTTAGTTCGTCGGCGTTCTCAATGTAATATCGGTACTGGCCTCCTTGTTCATTCTCAATAACCAGCCCAAACATTTCTTCAATAGCGATTCGCCATTTGTGGAATGTTCTCAGAGGTAGGGGCTTTCCCTCACTCATATCATTATCTTCCCAACGACGATTGATTTCCTCATAAGAAATCTTCTTTGCCTTGTAGATGGTTTCCACCAACCAGACGTACTTATTCAAAAGATTCTTTGCCATATCACAGAATTTTTCTGCAAAGATACAAAAAACCTGTGCAAAAACAATGCATAGGTTTTAAAAAATCATAATTCTCTTTTTAGACACAATGAAGTTCAAGCATTAGCCTATCATTATAGGTGATTTACGTTTTGTTTATTATCTTTTTTACAATCTTGTATTGCTCGTCTCTGATTTCACAGATCAGTTCCTGGACTTCTCTCACCTGAGGGAAAAGTACATCATCAAAATAGGACTGGGGCAGTTCTCCAATAATGGCAAGTTCGTTGGCGCGTTTAACAACCTGATTCAGATTGCCTCCAATCCAGCTTAGTTCTTGCTGGTGTTTTTTGTATAAGGCTGTCATTTCATTTAAAGCATCAATTCTTCGAAGGATGCCGATGTCGTTAAACTGCTTCACGGCATCACGAATGAATGGCCCCCAATTCTTATAATGTATTGCTTTTTTTTCAAAAAGAGCAGCATCTTTTGGACTCAGATAGATCTCTATCCTCTTATAGTTGTACTTTGCTTTATCTTCTTTTCTCATTTTTCCCATAAATAATTTGTCGAGTTGCGAGGACAATTACTCCAGCTTCTCCGAAGTTGGCAAGTCGACTTTTTGACGGGGTTACCGGTAAAAAGTACAACTTGCTATTTCGCATTTCAAAAAAACCATCTTTCTGAATTATAGTATTACCATAAAAGTATAATATGATAAAATGATAATTGTATATTTGTATAATTTCAGTTTTCCAAGTGGCTGGAGCTTGCTCATTTCACAGCCACTACTCCCTCCCAAAATTGGACTTTTGGGGAATTAGGCTTCCCCATGGAAAAAAGTCCACGGGCGGGCAAGCCCTTTTATGGGGGATCGTCCAAGATTTCGAGGCTGGTTTCCTGTGGGACACATGTGAGGTTTAAGATGCAAATCGTGATGTTACGAGAGTCTCTTTTGACCTCAACAACCCCCATTTTGTGAAGGGATTTTAAGAACGACATAACAGTCTTCCTATCCCATCCCCAACGCTTAGCCAGTTGGTTATATGTAGTACCAAATGGGATATTAACTCCATACTTTAGAAGGGCATCAAAGTGGCCTTCCTGTCGCTCATACAAGTATAGAAATGCATCGAAACGTGATGTCCTATTGGGCAGAGATTTGGCCAAGAATTGGAATAACTCTGCGTTTAATTTCGTGAAAATAACGTTTGGTCTCACCTTCTAATTGTTTAATTTCAGAATCCTATTCAATGTCTCAGTAGGGGCATATTTCCTGTTATATTCCTCGAGTGAAATGCCCGGAACTCTTGCTTTCTCGTCTTCCATTTCTTTCAATTCTCGCTCATAGGCCTCGATGATTCGCTGCCGTTCATGGAGGAAACTTGGAATACTTCTGATGATGGTCTGAGGGTCAAAGTAGCTATAAAAACGCTCATAGAAACCTGCCTTGAAATTGAAAAAGAATAGCATCTGTTCACCTGCTTTTAGCCATTTGTATCTACCAGACATGGCGGTGGCAGTAAATAGTAATTGGTCTTCAGATGCATCTTCTTTCAAACCACAATTCAGACTGGCATCAGCAATAAAAGGAATAAGCCATTTGACAGAAGTGAGGGCACCATACATGATATCCAACTGGGTTAAAGTAGGGGATATCCCGAGGATGCAAGATGTCGGATTCTGACAAATATAGACTTGTTGTCTGACATTAAAAACACGGAAAAACGCATCAGGTGTTGGGTATTTCTGAAGCAGATATTCCATTTGGGGAGTTAATAATTGCTGGGCTGATGCTGGCAATGGCTTTGACAGCTGAATTATAAACGTTCCGTTTTCTTTGATCCTTTTCATCAATTCTTGGTTTAATGTTGTTTCCATTTTGTTCTTTGTTTAAAGGGTGAGTCTCCCAGTATCTCTCTGAGAGGAAATTATTAAAATACTTACGATACCTTATTTCTGGCGTATTGGCGACATAACCAGGTATGTATGCGAGGATAGCGGCATGATCTTGTTCAGACAGTCCGTCCCACAACGCTTTTGCTGAATTCATATCCCCTAAAGTCTTCCCATACATCTCCCAAACATGATCAAAAGAGACACCAGATTTACTATTGATGATTATAGCGTTAGCGGTATCATCATTATGGTCACTATTACTATCATTGTTATTATCATTTAGGCATCCATCCGCTTGCGGTGGCTTGCCATCGATAGCGATTGGTTGCGATTGCTCGTTTTGGCCTTGATTCGTACGACGTTTGCGTGCATTTGCTGTGTTTCGCTCACAACGCTCTTCATACTTCTTGTGGTCACGATCTATCTGGGCACACAGAATAGAAAACAAGGCGATTAGAGCCGTATCTGAGGTTTCGAGCTGCTGGCCATCCTTCGCATAGCGGAGTACCGCTTTGATCAGGATGCCAGCCTGCTCGTCTGTCAGATGCTCAATGGCAACAAGGCTATCAAGATAAAGAATAATACTCTTGATTTCTTTCATAGCTTACGCTTATTTCCCATTCATAAGTCGTTTGATATCGGATGAACGATACATCACGCGTCGCCCGATCTTTATTGGTACCAGATAGTTTTTCTTCCCCCATAGCCATAGTGTCGTATCACTGACACTAAACTTGTCCTTCACGTCTTGTTTGGAAAGAAGGACATCATCATCAGTCGGGGTGTCTTCTGGTAGATCTACAAAACCCATGTAGTCATGGATGGCTTTGGCAATAGCAGAGATTCCTTTACCTGTTAACATGATGGTAATATGATCACCACACTTCTCAATGTTAGAAAGCAGCTGACGAGACAGCAGCGCTTCCTCTTGTGTTGCATCCCATCCCTGGATGGTATTAGCAACTTCCTGATAGTTTTCTTTACGTGTAAACATATAATAAAAATTTAAAAATAATAACTGAGTTAAGGCCTGGCCAGACACAAAAACTCGCAACCAGTTCGTCTGATTGCGAGTGCAAAATTAAAGGTTATAAACGAAACCGCAAGCGAATAATGCGCTTAAAATCAATGCGTTATATCGATTGAACGCTTTTGGCCGGTTTTGACCGTTTTTGACCGCTAACTATCTTCTGATTCTGTTGATTTAACAGCATTAGTTCCTATATTATTCAAAAGCTTACAGATACGTTTTATCTCATATAATCTTGCTTCTTCATCTTCACTTAACTGTTTCTTTTCTTCTCGAAGAAGCAAATATTTATTCGCGGAATAGACATTACTTCCCTTTCCGCGGGAGATAAGACGAAACTGTTCTCCTAGAATTGGTTTTATTGCCAAATTAAAGGTATTATAGAATTGGAGGAAAGAAACCTCTTTGTCAATCCATTCTTTCTTTTCAAGGGCTAATCTGATATTTGCAATTCGATCACTGGTGTTGATATTGTGAATCTCATTAGCCAAAGCCCTTATTACCTCATCCTTGATCTCTGCATCACACTTCAAAATATTGGAGAAATTATCTTTGTCTGTCAAATTATTACTTGGAATGGATTTTTCCTCCTCCATATCGATATTGTCTATGGCTGGCAAAATAGTACTTTCATCTTCTGCCTTTGTTGAGGTTGGAGCTACGAAATCATCAGAAAGAACAGTCCATCCTTTAATTTCTTTCATGTCAGCATGATATTTATTCCAGTCATCCAACGTCTTAATGCCAAGATAAATACTCTCATAAATGAAACGGTTTTTCAACGCTTTTAGCCCCTGTTGCCTACTCTTATATTTTTTATAATCATAACATGCTATTATCTGATATATAAGAGTCTCATAGAAATCCCCATGAATGACCCATGACAAACAAAAGAATGCAACATCCTCTTCGCTACTAAAGATAGAGAAAGGAGAATCTGACCGTGATAGAAGTGTTCTAACCCCAGTGATGGAATGAATCAACTTATGGTAACTCTTTACGTACTTTTTATAATCCTCATATTTTAGGAACAAGGATCTGTCTGGCATATTATCTACAGCCACACCATAAATATGAAGCAGCCCACCCAACTCCAAAAACGATTTTATTTTATCAATAGTATTCTCGTAGAGGTCCTGGTTTTTATTAATCCAGGCACTACAATCATCTGATTTTTCTTTGTTATAAAATGCCATTACTCTTCTTCTATTGTTTCCCAAAAGCCACCTCTGTCCGCGCCAACACGACGTAGACATTTACCACGCATAGCTTCTATGTTACGTGACACAGCAGACGGATGTATCCCTAATATTTCTGCTAATTTCGCTTTTGATATATAAGGATCTTCTTTCATCAATTGCAGCATTGTAATACGTGTCTCTGTCATCTTCACACCATTTACAATTCGGTTTCTATTCGGTTTCTGTTCGGTTTCTGTTCGCTTCTGTTCGCTTTCAGACAATTCTCCTATCACTTTTCTGTTCGGCTTCTGTTCGGTTTCAGTCACCTTTGGGACAGTAATCTTCAAAATGAACTCATCTGTTCTAAAGGATGGGATATTTGCACCATTGGCCTCTTGTTCGCGACAGATACGATCCATACCCTCGCCAAATTCCTTCACGTAGTGATAGGCTTTCAAGAAAGCAGCGATCTTTGGATTGCGCGAGAAGTGAGTGTTGCGGATGTTGCTGGGTTTTACCTGCCCCGGTAACTTGCCTGGCGATTCAAATACCAATCGGTCATCGAACATCTTGATCTGTATCTCTGTTCCTTTGATATTGTGGGCTCTGTGGCAACAGGCATTAACCACCATCTCTTGTATGACGAATTCTGGATAGTCACGACGGGTAACGAACTGTCCGTGTTGTCCCAAGAAGGTATGCTCACGCACCTGGGTCTCAATGAACTCTATAGTTTTCCTGACTTGATTCAGGATGGTTCCCTCAAAAATGACATCCTTAATGACATTCATCTCTGCGCCAACCTTCTCATCAACACCTTCGTATCGAATGAAACGGGTACGACTACGAGGGAAGAACTTCTGCGGATTCTTTCCGAATAGCAGGATACAGGCAACGCTAACATCTTCTTCACCCTTCTTGTTAGTTGTGACAAAGCCGTTATTCTCTCGCAGGTATTCAAGTGGTGACTTCCCGTAACCTACCAATTTGGCATATTCGGCAACAGCATCCATATCGATGTCATCAATGGTTGCACCATATACAGCTGTATCTTCGTAGGAGCGTTCACCTTTGTCGTACATCAACTGCATCCGCTCGTCAAATGTCAGTTTGCGGCTCTTATCGCCCACACGGATATAGGCTTCGTCAGCCTGATTCGTATGAAGGAACTGACTGGCAGGAATATCCATCAGCAGAATACGATTGGGATTACCTTCATCATCAGTGCAGTCCATATAGCGACATGCTACCGGAATAGACGGATTGCAAAAGTCAAACGGCACACGAAGCAGCTCGTTCAACTTGGCAGTATGCTGGTTAACGCCTTCAATCTTTCTTGTCTTGTCAGATATACCAATTGCCAGCATACCACCATCGGCATTGGCCATCGCCACGATGGGGATTGCCAGTGCTTTCGGGTCGATCTGTATGCTCTTCAGGTCGAACGTCTGGCCTTCTTTTCCGTTTCTAATTTCTTCAATTGTCTTCATTTGGGTGCAAAGTTACAAAATTAATTCAAAAGTATTACACCTTATTATATATATTAACCTACACTAAGAGGTCAACAAGACTCTGGCGCGTATCATCATCTGGAGTCCAATAACGATCGAATGCCTTACTATCGGACTTATGGCCAGAAAGTATGCCTACCATACTCTTATCCTTCACTTTCTTGTACATGTTACCAATGAATGTACGCCTGGCCATGTGACTCGCAACCACTTCGCAGATTGGCACATGTTCCTCTTTACGAGTTGTCGGATTCAAGATGGTCACCATACGGTCAACTCCCGCTTTCTTGAATATCACCTTCAAATCCTCATTGTAATCTTGCTGAAAATGGAACGGGAAAAGAGACGGTCCTTTGTAATCTTTATACTTTTCAAGAATAGATATGCCTATTGTGTTCAATGGAACGCGAATAGTCTTAGGATCGCCATTGATTCCTTTTCCTGCGATATATTCAACAACATTTCCAGTCACACTCTGCTTAGTCATTTTCCATAGATCGCTAACGCGACAACCTATACAAGTGTGAAATAGGAACAAATCTCTGTGAAAGAGTAATCTTGGTTCGTCAGAGAGATCACAATTCATTATCTGGTCTCGTTCCTCTAACGTAATATAGATCGGTGTACCATATACAGGCTCATCGATATGGAACTTTTCAAACGGCTTGTTTTTGGTGAAGTCATTGTCATAGCACCATATAAAGAATGTCCGAATCTTACAGAAATAGTCTATCAATGTATTTTCTCCACGAGGCTTAGGCTTTCTCGTCTCTGGGACTTCCTCAAAGATCTCTTCATATTTTTCCGTTAACGTATGTTCCTCCTTGAAATAGTTCCAGATGCTGTGAAGTGTATCAGGAGTGACATCATTCAACATCAACTTAAACTCCTTTTGGCCACGTTTTGTCTTTCGGATGTACAACTCGTATCGCTTCAATGCCCGGATGATCACCCTATTGTTCTTCTTGCGGACTTCCGACAACGGGTGCATCTCCAAATAGTACTCATACATCGGGATAACCTCCAAGTCCTTGTTCTCTTCTGGAGCCTTTTTGTACTTGTCAGGATTATAGTACTTATCCAGAGTCATCTCCACCCAATCCTTATCAATAAGCTCGGTTGCCTCCGCATATTCTTTATTGATAAAGGTCACAATGTCATTAGCGGCACCATCAATTTTTGCCTTATCATCCTTATCAATGACTATACGATCTTTCAAATGCCCCTTGGTATTATCCCATTGGTTGGGGTTGACCTCCAACTTAGTAGAAACTGTACAATCCAGTCTTCTACCATCTCTAACACGTACATATACCGTTGCCAACGACTCTGTATCGTTGCGCTTAGCAGCCTTCTTGATAATTAGTGTTACCTTCATACCTATTCAATTTTAAGATTTCTGGGTACAAAGGTACAACATATTCCCCACACCGCCAAAAATTTTCCCCACATTTTCCCCACCGAATACAAAAGTGATTGAAATGACAAAAAATGAGAAATTTTCAAAAATCTCTCATAAATAACTGATAATTAAAGCATTATAAACGATTTAGAAGATAATAGAATTTAAGTCCATTTCATCGATTTGCCAATATTCGACCCCGGCTCTGGGTACACGGCTTTAAAGCAAAGTGTGTTGGCTATCAATTAGTTACAACACACTTTTTCTTTTTTTGGTGCAACATTGGTGCAACATTTCTTGTTTTTGATATATATATCGTATCTTTGCACCCAATTAAGGCACTCATAATTACAAGGGCTTTGGCTGCATAACTATGTAAGTTAAGCCCTTTTCTTGTATAATGAGGGGGAGGGGGAGATGGATGATAGTGCGGTATGGTGCAAGCAGTCCTTTTTCTGAAAAAAATTTTTTTATTTAGAATTTTAATCCAACATGAATATTAAATGAGCCAGCAGGTTTCTTTTGTATTTCATGCCCCGAATTGTATGAAGAAATTGTGAAATGTTCGTATTCATATTGTTGCTGATTATACCCAAGGGCAAAATAGAATGTTTGCTTATTACTTATTTTAAAGTCACAGCCTATTGCAGGCTCAAAGAAAAAGCCATTAGCCATCTTTATCTCATCCGTCTTGTCTAAATTAAAGGAATTACCCAAATCTATAGAAACAAATGGAGAAATATTGGCATTAGTAAAATTTGCCTTTATTCTTGCAAAAAGTTGAATAAGATTTTGCGTCGATTTGCTGTCATAGGAAGAAGATGTAGAGTATCTACCCCCCGATTCGTAACTATGATAAAATAGACCATTAAGATATTCATAACCTGCACCTATGCCAAAATACAGATAATCGTTAATTCTATATCCATTAATCATTGATACACCAAAGGAATAATCCGTTCGGTCATCAAGACCGATAGCCCCTTTAATCTCAACTGACTTTTCATAACCGCTATTTTGCGCATAAGAAAATACGCAAGACATCGACAAAAGCATAGTAAAAATAACTTTTTTCATAATACTTAGTGGGTCTTGATATGCCGTTACCCATCGGCTCTAATTGTTGATACACTATTCCATTTGAGCCTACACACAAGTCACAAGGAAATGGCGCAGGTGCTCCATACGCCTTTGAGGTTCACCACAAACCTGAACATGATACGGAAAAGCCTACGCCAATAATGGTTCGGCTCCATCCATGTTCTGTTTGCTCTTTTTGTTTGAGGTGGTGATTTCAAAGGCAATCGAGCAAATATGTCTGCATATTAAAATGCAAGTGCAAATTTAAGCAAAATATTCCAATTTTCTTGTCTTTTTAAAAATAACTGCTTTTTGAGGCTTAACTTTTAACATTTGATACTGATTAAACACTCTCTATATAGTATTTATTTAATTAATTATATTTGTTATCCCCAAAAACTTTATGTTGAATAATAACTTATTCTTAGCACATGTTGGCACCATTGTTGAGGATGTTCACATAGGAAGAGTGGCGGTCGCCATGCAAGTGCTATGATATTGTTTTCCGATATCAATGCTATTAGGAAAAAGTTGTGACAAGATTTTGAAAAGTTATAATAACTTTTTTCTAAGAGCAATGCATTTGCAGATTCACGGTGTCGCTATCGCATTAGGAGCAGCCATGTAGTGTTTGCTAAAAACTAATTTTTATTTTTGTTTTTTGCTGTCACGCTATCACTTTTAGACAGTTTTGTGGTGGTGTAATCCCCTGTTACAGGGCAATTCAGGGCAATGGAGGAGCCGATTAAAGAAAAACCGTGCTGTCACAGTTGTATCACAACGAGTTAAGGAGAACTCCTTTGAGACTCATGACAGCAGTGCGGTATCTTTGGTGACAGCAAGTGTGATAGGAAATTCCTGTCTCCGGCTCAACAAACCTCGTATTTACGGGTATTGCAGAAGGAAAAGTGATAGCGTGACAGCAGATTTTTGATTTATATCAGTAAACAAGTACGTTGGGACTTGTTACTGATAAGCCTGTTCATGAACGCCCTTCACTGCACGGCCGCTGGGGTCATTGAGGTTTCTGAAGGCTTCATCCCATTCGAGAGCGATTGCTGTTGAGCATGCTACGCTGGCTTCACTTGGCACGCTGCGCGCGGCGGAGTCACTTGGGAAATGCTCAGCAAAGATACATCGGTAATAATACTCTTCCTTGTTCTTTGGCGGGTTGATGGGGAAACGCTCTGCGGCGTGCTCCATCTGTTCGTCGCTTATCGCTTCGGAAGTAATAGCCTTGAGAGTGTCAATCCATGAATATCCCACGCCATCGCTGAACTGTTCCTTTTGTCGCCATACCACTTCGTCAGGCAGCATGTCGGCAAAAGCCTCCCGTACTATTCTTTTCTCAATGTTTGACCCTGGACACATCTTGGCTTCAGGATTGGTTCGCATCGCTACGTCAAGAAACTCTTTGTCGAGGAAAGGTACACGTCCTTCCACACCCCATGCGCTTAAGCTTTTGTTCGCTCGCAGGCAGTCGTATAGATGCAGCTTAGATAGTTTTCTGACAGTCTCCTCATGGAAAGCCTTGGCAGAAGGTGCTTTGTGGAAATAGAGGTATCCTCCGAAAATCTCGTCGGCACCTTCACCCGACAGGACCATTTTTATGCCCATGGATTTTATCACACGTGCCAGAAGGTACATTGGTGTGGATGCTCGTACGGTAGTGACATCGTATGTCTCAATGAAATAGATGACATCACGGATGGCATCAAGTCCCTCTTGGATGGTGTAGTTTATCTCATGATGTACGGTCCCGATATGGTCTGCCACAAGTTTTGCCTTTGCCAAGTCGGGTGCCCCTTTGAGTCCTACCGCAAATGAATGCAGGCGTGGCCAGTATGCTTTCGACTTGCTGTCATCCTCTATTCGCATTTCGGAATACTTCTCAGCAATGGCAGATATGACGCTGCTGTCGAGTCCACCTGACAGCAGTACGCCATACGGCACGTCAGACATAAGTTGTCGTTTTACTGCCGCTTCGAGCGAGTCGTGGATATCACGAACAGAGTAGGAGTTGTCTTTCACCGCATCGTAGTCAAACCAATCCCGATGGTAGTATCTTTTTAATTCTCCATTCCAAAGGTAATGTCCTGGAGGGAATGGTTCATAACGTTCACATTGTCCCTCAAGTGCTTTCAGCTCAGAGGCAACATATATAGTCCCGTCGTTGTCGTAACCTATGTAAAGAGGTATTACTCCGATAGGGTCTCTGGCTATGAGGAACTCGTCCTTCTCCTCATCATAAAGCACAAAAGAGAATATTCCGTTAAGGGTTGCCGTCTGCGTAGACAGACTATTAGACGATGTCTTATCAGACTTCCGCTCGTCGCGGAAGTCTTCAAGGAAGCCGATACCTTTGTCCCGATATAGTGCAAGAATCACCTCGCAATCACTTCCAGTCTGGAAGTCATACTTTCCTTCATACCTTTTCCGAATCTCCTGATGGTTATAGATCTCACCATTTACTGCTAATACCTGTTTGCGGTCAGGCGAATAAAGAGGTTGTCCTCCAGATTCAGGGTCGACTATACTCAGTCGCTCATGTGCCAGGATGGCAGAGCCACCACAATATATTCCACTCCAGTCAGGTCCTCTATGGCGTATCTTCTGGCTCATGCGCAAAGCTTTCTCGCGCATGTCTGCCGTCTGCGTCGGCAGACTATTAGACATTGTTTTATCAGACTTCCGTCCGTGGCGGAAGTCTGGTGTCTGTTCTTTGATATTCAAGATTGCTACAATTCCACACATAGTCTTTAAATAAGATTTGAACGTTTTTTATAATCTGTTTTCTCTCATTGTGTTTGGCTTACAATTACAGTTGCATGGCACTTTCAACATAGTTGATAAAAGCTTGGTTTACCATTCGAATGCCACCGGGAGTTGGGTAGTGCCCGGTGAAATACCAGTCGCCTGGATGATTGGGGCAAGCTTCGTGCAGACCCTCTATGCTTTGAAAAACCATTTCCACGGGTGTCTCCATACCTTCGGGGCGGAGCATCTCAACCATTTTCATATTTATCTCCTCTACGGAAAATGGTGCGTAAATAGCCCGGACGAAGTTTGTCGTCTGCGGCGACAAACTATTAGACAATGTTTTATCAGACTCCCCGCCACGGGAAGTCTTTTTTTCTTTATTTGGTAAATCGTGGCTTAAGGATGATTTGCATTGCTTATAGACGTCAGTTATAAGTTGCTGCATTCCCCTTTCCTTTATAAGCTGGATAGCTGCGCGGAATGCGCAAAGCTCCTCAAGACGTGACATGTCGATGCCATAGTAATCAGGGTAGCGTATCTGTGGAGAACTTGATACCATGACAATTTTCTTGGGATGCAGTCGTTCAAGTATCTTGAAAATACTTTCACGGAGAGTGGTTCCGCGCACAATGGAGTCGTCAATGATTACAAGCTGGTCTTCATAAGGTCTCAGAGAACCGTATGTGATGTCATATACATGGGCAGCCAAGTCATTGCGCTCTACGCCTTCTGCGATGAATGTGCGTAGCTTAATATCTTTCCATACAACTGTTTCTATGCGTATGTCTGCCGCCGCAGGTGGCAGACTATTAGACAAGGTTTTATCAGACTCCCGCCGCAGACGGGAGTCTGTCGTCTGTGGCGACAGACTATTAGACATTGTTTTATCAGACTCCCGCCGCAGACGGGAGTCTTTTTGAAAGCGGCGAATGCCGTCAGTCATACCGTGAAACGCTACCTCTGCCGTGTTCGGTATGTATGAGAATACAGTATTAGCGACATCGTAGTCTATAGCTTTTAGGATTGGATACGTCAATTGTTCTCCCAGTCGTTTCCGCTCCTTATAGATGTCGCAATCAGATCCTCGGCTGAAGTATATACGCTCAAAACTACATGCTGAGAATCTGTACTGCTCTTTAATATTGCCGTTGACATTTGATCCTTTTTCTGTGGCAGAACTGGCGACGTCTGGTATTAACGTCTTGATGGTGAAGTCACCGTTGCGATGTACTATAAGAGCCTGTCCTGCGCCAATCTCATTGATGTCCTCTGCATTAAGACCGAAGGTGGTCTGTATCACAGGACGCTCACTTGCGACTACAATAATCTCCTTGTCATGATAATAATAGGCCGGTCGTATACCCCAAGGGTCACGAATGGCAAAGAACTCTCCGCTGCCAGTAAGTCCGCACATCACATAGCCGCCATCGAAATGGCACATGGTAGTCTTAAGCACATTCGCCATCTCAACATTGTCATCAATATATCTGGTGATGTCAGTATTATGAAGTCCAAGCTTAGTAGCCTCCTGAAAGAGTCGTTCCACCTCACGGTCGAGCCTGTGTCCCATCAGCTCTAAGGTAATATATGAGTCACCATATATGCGTGGAGACTGTCCCTGTGAAACCAAGAACTGGAAAACCTCATCGATATTTGTCATATTGAAATTTCCACAGAGACACAGGTTCTTTGCCCTCCAGTTATTTCTTCTCAGGAAAGGGTGGACATATTGTAATCCGCTTTTTCCCGTTGTCGAATAGCGTAGATGTCCCATGTAAAGCTGAGCCCCTTCCCAGCTTTCACCCATGCTATTTGCTTGTGTGGTAGACGCTTGAGCGGCGATCTTTTTGAAGATTTCCGTAATAGCATCCTTGCCCTCAGCCCTTTCACGAAACATGTATTCCGTACCGTTTGGCGCATTCAGGTTTACACAAGCTACTCCAGCCCCCTCTTGTCCACGGTTGTGTTGCTTCTCCATTAGCAGATATAGTTTGTTAAGTCCATAACGTATGGTACCATATTTCTGCTTATAGTATTCTGGTGATTTCAGCAGACGGATCATTGCGACACCGCATTCATGTTTCAGTTCTTCCATATAGCTTTTTGTATTATGTCTAAGCTGGGGCTTGAAATCTGTTCATTTTTCTTTTGGTTCTGCGCAAGCTTTGATAAAACTCATAAATAACGGATGGGGATGAAGCACCGTAGATGAATACTCTGGATGAAATTGCGTTCCAATGTACCACCGCTTGTCAGTTATCTCGACAATCTCCACGAGGTCGGTTGCCGGATTCGTTCCGACACATTTCATGCCGTTCCTTTCAAATTCGTCCTTGTATGCATTATTGAACTCATAACGATGCCGGTGACGCTCATGGATGATATCCTTTTCTCCGTATGCCTTCCAAGTGCGGCTATCCTTCGATATTTTACACTCATAGGAACCTAACCTCATAGTGCCGCCCATTTGTGTTATGCTTTTCTGTTCTTCCATCAGGTCGATAACGAAATGTGCGCTATGTGTTTGCCGTTTATGAAGAGTATCTTCATTTGCAAATTCCGCACTGTCAGCATCCTGATATCCCAGTACGTTCCTTGCAAATTCAATTACCATCATTTGCATACCCAGACAGATGCCAAGAGTGGGTATGTCATGTGTGCGGCAATATTCTGCGGCAATGATTTTACCCTCTATACCTCTGTTGCCGAAGCCTGGACAGATAACAATGCCCGCTAAGTCGTGCAGTTGTGTTGCCACATTATTTCGTGTTATATGTTCGCTGTTGATGAATACAACCTTAACCTTGTGATTGTTGTATGTTCCCGCATGTGCGAGACTCTCATGAATACTTTTATATGCGTCTTGAAGGTCGTATTTCCCAACAAGTCCGACGTTTAGGACTTCTGTTGCCGATTCTCTGCGTTTAAGGAAGTCGAGCCATGGTCCCAGTGCTTCTTCAGGGGAATTGGAGTTGTTTTCAGAATTGTTTTCCTTCAATGGACTGATTCCCATCTTTTTCAAGATAATAGTATCTAATCCTTGGCGTCGCATATTTACGGGAACCTCATAGATGCTTGGCAGATCCTGGCTCTGAATCACTGCTTCAACGTCAACATTGCAGAAATGCGCCACCTTCGCCCTTATGTCATTATTCAGTTCGTGCTCTGTTCTTAGAACCAATACTTCGGGCTGAATGCCTAAGCCCTGCAGTTGTTTCACGCTTGTTTGCGTCGGTTTTGTTTTCAGCTCACCTGCGGCTGCGAGGTATGGGACGTAAGTCAAATGTACATTGAGCGCATTTAGTGACCCCAGTTCCCATTTTAGTTGTCGAATGGCTTCCATGAACGGCTGGCTCTCAATGTCACCTATAGTACCTCCAATCTCGGTAATAACGAAGTCCAGGTCTTGCTTTGTGGCGTTAAGGAGAATTCGCCGCTTTATCTCATCTGTGATGTGAGGCACTACCTGTATAGTCTTACCCAGATAGTCTCCCCGTCGTTCGCGCTCAATGACGGTCTTGTATATACGACCGGTAGTCACGCTATTGTCACGGGTTGTCTCTATCCCAGTAAAACGCTCGTAGTGCCCTAAGTCAAGATCGGTCTCCATACCGTCTGCGGTTACATAACATTCGCCATGCTCATAAGGGTTGAGTGTTCCAGGGTCGATGTTGATATATGGATCGAACTTCTGTATTGTTATGCTATAACCATGTGCCTGCAATAATTTCCCTAATGACGCGGAGATTATTCCTTTGCCCAGTGATGAGGCTACCCCTCCGGTTATAAAGATATACTTTGTTTTCATATTAGTTCCTACACCTTAATTAATTATAATACAAATCATTGTTTGTAATACACTTTGCCTCATTTTAGTGCAAAGGTATTGCAAAATGAAAGATATTGAGGCAAAGTGTCATTTTTTAATTTATGTACGCGACTAAATCTTTTAAATTGAAAGAAAACAATGGAGTAATGTTTTAATTTAAAATAAATTACGACTAAATTGATTTAAAATACAAGTCGAACTTAAATAATAGAATAAAAAAGTAAGCAAAATGCTCGTATTTGCAACATTTGTTTTATCTTTGCAATCGAAAAGTGTACAAAAAGGAAGGGTTTAGGGTAATAAAATGACAAAATGTAAATTTCAAGCAACTAATGTTCAACATATAGATATGCATGATTTTAGCAAAGAAGGTCTCTATAGAGCTGAATATGAACACGATGCCTGTGGAGTAGGCATGGTTGTTAATATCCATGGCAATAAAAGTCATGAGTTAGTAGACAATGCTTTACATGTTTTGGAGAACATGCGTCATCGTGGTGCCGAAGTGGGGCGTGATGGTGACGGTGCAGGTATAATGTTGCAAATACCGCATGAGTTTATTCTTTTACAGAGTATTCCTGTTCCCGAAAAAGGTAAGTATGGTACAGGATTGGTATTCCTTCCGAAAGACGAAAAGGCGCAGCAGGATATTCTCTCCATTATGATAGAGGAGATTGAGCGTGAAGGGCTGCAGCTGATGCATCTCCGCACGGTTCCAACTAACCCTGAATGTTTAGGCGAAAGGGCATTAAGCAATGAGCCAACGATTAAACAATTGTTTATAACAGGAGTGTCTGATGACCGTTTGGAAGAATTCCCCCGTACATTATATATTATACGAAAGAAGATAGAAAGGCGGGTTAGTAACAGGGATTTTTACATCTGTTCTCTATCCAATACCAATATTGTATATAAGGGAATGTTGTCATCCATGCAGGTGAGACAGTATTTCCCTGATTTAACCAATCCATATTTTACAAGCGGGCTGGCGCTGGTTCACTCACGATTCAGCACAAACACATTTCCCACGTGGTCACTGGCCCAGCCATTCCGCTTGTTAGCGCATAATGGTGAGATTAATACAATCAGGGGAAATAGGGGATGGATGCGAGCTCGGGAGTCGGTCTTGTCAAGTCATGAGTTAGGTGATGTGCGAGACATCTCGCCGATAATCCAGCCTGATATGAGTGATTCAGCCTCTCTTGATAACGTTTTGGAATTCTTTGTAATGAGTGGATTGAGTTTGCCTCATGCCATGAGTGTACTTGTACCGGAAAGTTTCAACGACAAGAATCCTATATCAGAAGATCTGAAGGCTTTCTATGAATACCATTCTATACTGATGGAGCCATGGGACGGTCCGGCGGCGTTGCTTTTTTCTGACGGTCGTTTCGCCGGTGGAATGTTAGACCGGAATGGTTTGCGTCCCGCTCGCTATACAATAACGAAGAGCGACATGATGGTTGTAGCCTCAGAAGTTGGTGTTATGGACTTCGACCCTGCGGAGATTGCGGAGAAAGGGCGTTTGCAACCAGGGAAAATACTTCTTGTAGACACAAAGGAAGGTAAGATATATTATGATGGGGAAATAAAGAGACGGCTGGCAGCTGAGCATCCTTATCATCAGTGGCTTTCTACGAACCGTATACAGTTAGAGAAGCTTAAGAGCGGTCGGCATGTCATTAATGCTGTTGACAATTTGGCGCAGAAAGAAGTGATGTTTGGTTACGGAGCAGAGGATATTGATGCTACTATCGCCCCGATGGCAGTCAATGGTCAGGAACCGACAGCATCGATGGGTAATGATACTCCCCTTGCTGTGTTGAGTGACAGACCTCAGATCTTCTTCAATTATTTTCGTCAGCAATTCGCACAAGTGACAAATCCGGCAATCGACTCCATAAGAGAAGAGCTTGTAATGTCGCTTACGGAATATATTGGTCGTGTAGGAACAGGCATACTCAATCCAGATGAGACTAATTGTAAAATGGTACGTTTGCCTCATCCGATTTTGAACAATGCGCAATTAGATATCTTATGTAATATCCAATATAAAGGTTTCAAAACCGTAAAGTTGCAGATTCTCTTTGATGGGAGCAAAGGGGCGGACGGATTGCGTGACGCACTTGATGGCTTATGTCATCAGGCGGAGAAATCTGTTGATGAGGGATATAACTATATTATCCTAAGCGACCGTGATGTTGACAAAGGGAAAGTCGCTATTCCGTCGTTGCTGGCTGTTAGTGCGGTACACCATTATCTAATTAGTGTCGGTAAACGTGTACAAACAGCACTTATTGTAGAGAGTGGCGAAATTCGTGAGACTATGCATGCGGCGTTACTGTTGGGATATGGTGCCAGTGCTCTCTGTCCATATATGGTGTTTGCCATACTTGATGACCTGGTAAAGCGTCATAAGATACAGGAAGACTATGATACGGCAGAAAGCAACTATATCAAGGCTGTGAAGAAAGGCTTGTTTAAGATTATGGCTAAGATGGGTATTTCCACCATCCGTAGTTACCGTGGGGCAAAGATCTTTGAGGCTATTGGACTTAATGAGTCTGTTCTTAAATTGTACTTTGGAACAGAGACCAGTTCCATCGGAGGCGTTGGGTTGGATAAAATAGCGCAGGATGCGATAGCGTTTAATCGTTTGGGAAGTGAGACACCTAATAGTTTGAGAGTATCAGACGACCAGCTCAAGAATTTTGGTCAGTTCCATTGGCGGAAAGATGGTATTAAACATGCATGGAATCCAGATACGATTGCCATGCTGCAGTTGGCGACCCGTATGGGCGATTATGAGAAATTCAAGACGTTCTCTAAGCTTGCGGATGATAAAGAGTCGCCTATATTTATACGTGATTTCTTCGACTGGAAGAAAAATCCAATCAGTATTGATGAGGTGGAGCCTGTAGAAGAAATAGTGAAGCATTTCGTTACCGGTGCCATGTCGTTTGGAGCTTTAAGCAAGGAAGCGCATGAGGCAATTTGTCTGGCAATGAATAAACTCGGTGGACGGAGCAATACTGGAGAGGGAGGTGAAGACTCAGAGCGATTCAAATCAGAGGTCGATGGTATCAGTCTGAATTCAAAGACAAAGCAAGTGGCAAGTGGCCGTTTTGGCGTTACTACAGAGTATCTCGTAAATGCAGAGGAGATTCAGATAAAAGTAGCCCAAGGAGCAAAGCCTGGCGAAGGAGGACAATTACCAGGTTTTAAGGTTAATGATGTAATAGCTAAGACTCGTCATTCTATTCCTGGAATATCATTAATATCGCCACCTCCACATCATGATATTTATAGTATTGAGGATTTGGCACAGCTTATATTTGACTTGAAGAATGTCAATCCGTCAGCTGCAGTCAGTGTCAAGTTAGTAGCGGAAAGTGGTGTGGGTACTATTGCTGCTGGTGTGGCTAAGGCAAAGGCAGACTTGATTGTTATTAGCGGTGCTGAGGGTGGCACAGGCGCTTCTCCGGCATCATCAATGCGTTTTGCCGGAATCTCACCAGAGATTGGGTTGTCAGAGACACAGCAGACTTTAGTTCGTAATGGCTTGCGTTCGCATGTACGTCTGCAAGTAGATGGTCAGATTAAGACTGGACGTGATGTCGTTCTTATGGCCATGCTCGGTGCGGATGAGTTCGGCTTTGGAACAGCGGTGCTTATTGTCCTTGGCTGTTTGATGATGCGTAAATGTAGTCTTAATACTTGTCCAATGGGAGTGGCGACACAGAATCCAGAGCTTCGTAAGCACTTCATGGGACACTATGAATATCTGGTTAATTATTTTACTTTCCTTGCTCAGGAAGTGAGAGAGTATCTGGCAGAGATGGGTTTTAAGAGCCTGAACGATATTGTAGGTCGAACAGACTTAATAACTACCAAGACATTGTATAATAGTCTGCCGCCGCAGACGGCAGACTCTCGTCCGTGGCGAGAGTCTGATAAAACATTGTCTATAAGTCTGCCGCCGCAGACGGCAGACTCTGTTCTCGATTTCTCTCGTATCTTGTATAAGGAAAATGGTATACTTCATTTTACTGGAGATGTTCGGAAACCGAGCACGCCACTTGGCATGCAAGGCACTATTATGGATGAGCAGATGATGGTTGCCGTTCAACATGCTTTTGAGGCACAAGATGTAGTAAACCTTGACTATGCGATAAAGAATACAGACCGTGCTGTAGGCACAATGCTGTCAGGGGCAATTGCAAAGAAATATGGACTTGCAGGCTTGCCTGAGGATACTGTCAATGTCAGGTTTAAAGGTTCTGCAGGACAGTCTTTTGGAGCTTTTCTTGTTCATGGCGTGAGCTTTAAGCTTGAGGGTGAGGCTAACGACTATTTTGGCAAGGGACTCTCTGGAGGTAGAATCATCATTATGCCGCCTGTGCGTGCTAACTTCTCCGCTGAAGATAATATCATAGCTGGAAATACTGGACTCTATGGAGCTACGAGTGGTGAGATATTTATTAATGGTTGTGTAGGTGAGCGGTTCAGTGTCAGAAACAGTGGAGCTATTGCTGTAGTTGAAGGAGTGGGAGATCACTGTTGTGAATATATGACAGGTGGACGTGTTGTCGTGTTAGGTGAGACGGGACGTAACTTCGCCGCAGGTATGAGCGGAGGAGTCGCCTATGTCTTGGACAAGAAGCATAACTTTGATTATTTCTGCAATATGGATATGGTGGAGATAAATCTTGTAGAGGACAGCGTGTCTCGCAATGAACTACACGAGCTTATTCGTAAGCATTATCTTTACACTGGCTCAGCTTTAGCTAATAAGATATTAAATGATTGGCAGCATTATGTGGAGGATTTCATACAAGTTGTGCCAATAGAGTATAAGCGTGTTCTTCAAGAGGAGCAAATGGCAAAACTTCAGAAGAAGATTGCCGATATGCAACGTGAGTATTAGTGAAGGATTAAAATGGGAAAAAAGAAATGGGAAATCCAAAAGCATTTTTAGAGATATGCCGCCAAGAGGCAGGTTATAGACCAGTACATGATCGTATTCATGATTTTGGTGAGGTGGAACAGACCCTTAACGCTCGTCAGCGTCGTGAGCAGGCCTCACGTTGCATGGATTGTGGCGTTCCATTCTGCCACTGGGCTTGTCCGTTAGGCAATAAACCACCAGAGTGGAATGATGCGCTATGTCATGGTGAGTGGGAGTTGGCTTATCGTCAGCTTTCAGCAACGAATCCTTTCCCGGAGTTCACTGGTCGCATTTGTCCTGCCTTATGTGAGAAAGCGTGTGTGCTGAACTTGTTCAATCACGAGCCGACAACAAATCGTGAGGATGAGTGCTCTATTATTGAGGCAGCTTTTCGTGAGGGATATATTCAGGCAAACAAAGACATTGTCCGTAACGGAAAAAGCGTGGCTGTAATAGGTGCTGGACCAGCTGGTCTCGCAGCGGCTAACGCTCTTAACCTAAGAGGCTACACTGTCACCGTCTTTGATAAAGCTGAGGCTGCAGGTGGCTTACTCCGCTACGGAATACCGAATTTCAAGTTAAACAAGGCAGTTATAGACCGACGTATAAAATTACTGGAAGAAGAAGGGATTGTGTTCCGGTTTAATGAAGAGTTATCTACCGTACCTCTTGATGACGCAAGCCCCGATTCTTCATTCTTAACTCTTAATGAGCTATCTGAGTACGATGCCGTTGTCATAGCTACGGGTACACCGGTAGCGCGTGACTTGAACATCCCAGGGCGTGAGCTGTCGGGAGTACATTTCGCCCTTGAATTGCTTGCCCAGCAGAATAGGGTTCTTGCGGGTATGGAGTTCTCCAAGGCGGAACGTATTACAGCCAAAGGCAAGGATGTGCTCGTCATCGGTGGCGGTGATACAGGTTCAGACTGTATAGGTACTGCTCATAGGCAAGGTTGTAATAGTGTCACTCAGATTGAGATAATGCCAAAACCTGTTGAGGGGTTTAATGATCCACAGAACCCTTGGCCTAATTATCCTCGCACATTAAAGACGACCTCGTCGCATGAGGAAGGTTGTGTCCGTCGTTGGAATATCAATACTCTTGAGTTTCTTGGTAAGAATGGTAAGCTTACAGGTGTGAGGGTTCAGGAGATTGATTGGGTCCCTAATCCTAATGGGGGACGTCCTTTGATGGTAGAAAAAGGTAAACCTGAGATAATAAAGGCAGATCTCGTTTTACTTGCGATGGGATTCCTTAAGCCCGAGCACCCCAAGTATCCTGATAATGTGTTTGTTTGCGGTGATGCTCAAAATGGAGCCTCACTTGTGGTGCGTGCAATGGCAAGTGGCATAAAGACTGCAGAAAGAGTGCATGATTTCTTGTCTGCGACGGCAGATCGTTAGAAAATGTCTTATCATACATTTGACACGGACGGAATGTCTGTTATGTAAATCAGAATCGTTATTTAATTAAGTCTGAAGGAAATGAAAGTGGTTTTTACAAAAATGCATGGTTGCGGCAATGACTATATCTATATAGATACAACGAAGAACTCCATTGCTGATCCTGAAGCCTTTTCTTTGCGCTGGAGCGACAGACACAAAGGTATAGGCTCCGATGGGATTGTACTCATAGGACGTCCTAATGAGGAGAAGGCTGACGCAGACTTTACCATGCGCATCTTCAATGCTGACGGCTCGGAGGCAATGATGTGTGGTAATGCCTCACGATGTGTCGGTAAATATCTGTATGAACGTGGTCTTACAGACAAGACAACGATCCGGTTGCTGACACGTTCTGGTGTAAAGACTCTGTCCCTTCATGTAACTGATGGTATAGTCGGGAGTGTTACAGTTGATATGGGTGAGCCGGTTATGGACGATATCTCATCTTTCATACCTTCCCAATTAGACAATGTCTTACGAGACTTCAGCCACGGGCGGAAGTCTCCAAACGATGGTGTATTTGTCTCGATGGGTAATCCTCACTTTGTCATTTTTACTGAGAAAATAGATGATGTGGTAAAAGACGGACAAAGACTGGAGTATCATTCCGCATTTCCCCAGCGATGCAATATTGAGTATGCCCATGTGCAATCTGCTGAAAGTATCAGGGTACGGGTATGGGAGCGTGGTAGTGGCATCACCCAGGCTTGTGGCACCGGTGCTTGTGCTACTGCGGTAGCGGCTTGTGTGACAGGTCGTACTGGCAGGCACTCGAGAATATTAATGGATGGCGGCACTCTTGATGTTTTTTGGAATGAGAAAGACAATCATGTATATATGACTGGTCCGGCAGAATTTGTTTTTGACGGTGAGGTAAACATACAAGAATAACGAGATTACGACATAATGACAATACGAAACTTAAAATAATCGCAATATGGCATTAGTAAACGAACATTTCCTTAAGCTTCCGAACAATTATTTGTTCGCTGATATTGCTAAGAAAGTCAATGCTTTCAAAGTGACACATCCAAAATCAGATGTGATATCGCTTGGTATAGGCGATGTGACGCAGCCTTTGTGCCCTGCGGTGATTGAGGCAATACACCGCGCGGCAGATGAAATGGCAACGGCACAGAGTTTTCGAGGATATGGTCCGGAGCAGGGTTATGATTTCCTTCGTGAGGCAATCTTGAAGAACGATTTCCTACCACGCGGCATACACCTTGACATAGACGAGATATTCATTAATGACGGAGCAAAGAGTGACACAGGTAACATTCAGGAGCTGATACGATGGGATAACTCCATTGGCGTGACAGATCCTATTTATCCTGTTTATATTGATTCTAATGTGATGATCGGGCGTGCTGGAGTGCAACAGGATGGGCGTTGGACGAATGTGGAATATATGCCGTGTAACAGCGAGAATGGATTTATACCTGATTTGCCAGACCGACGTATTGATGTCATATATCTTTGCTTTCCTAATAATCCCACAGGGACGGTTGTGACAAAGCAGGAACTTCGTAAATGGGTGAACTACGCTTTGAAGAACGATACGCTCATATTCTTCGATGCTGCCTATCAAGCATACATTCAGGATCCAGATATTCCTCATAGTATTTATGAGATACGGGGGGCGCGAAAGTGTGCCATAGAGTTTCATTCATACTCAAAGACTGCTGGCTTTACAGGTGTCCGCTGTGGCTATACAATAGTTCCGAAAGAACTTACTGCGGCGACATTGCAAGGCGAGCGCATTGCACTTAACCCTCTTTGGCTGCGTCGTCAAAGCACAAAGTTTAATGGCACAAGTTATATATCGCAGCGTGCGGCTGAAGCTATCTATACACCGGAAGGACGTGAGCAAGTCAGAGCGACTATCAGCTATTACATGCAGAACGCAATAAAGATGTTGTCTGTGCTTAGAAACCTCGGATACGAGTGCTATGGTGGTGAGAACGCTCCGTACATCTGGATGCGTACTCCAGGTAACACCACGTCTTGGCAGTTCTTCGAGCAATTGTTATATGGCGCCAATGTCGTCTGTACTCCAGGTGTTGGCTTTGGTCCTTCAGGGGAAGGCTATGTGCGCTTTACCGCTTTTGGCAGCCATGAGGATACAGATGAGGCTTTGGAGAGAATCAGGAAGTGGGAAGTAAATGAAAAAAAGTAAAAGTATAAAGATAAGAAGTAATTATTAACAATAAGAATTGAGATTATGGAAGCATTAAGATTTCAGGTTGTCGGTGAGGCGTTTAAGAAGAAGCCTGTCGACGTAAAATCACCAAGCGAGAGACCATCGGAGTATTTCGGTAAGAAAGTCTTCACACGTGAGAAGATGTATAAATATCTGAAAAAGGGAATCTATGAAAAGATGGTTGATGTTATGGATAATGGGGCACGTCTTGACCGTACTATTGCTGATGCTGTCGCTGCAGGCATGAAACAATGGGCTATAGAGAATGGAGTGACGCATTACACCCATTGGTTCCAGCCACTTACGGAGGGAACAGCCGAGAAGCATGATTCCTTTATTGAACATGACGGGAAAGGTGGAATGGTCGAGGAGTTTACCGGTAAGTTACTTGTACAGCAGGAACCTGATGCGTCATCGTTCCCGAGTGGAGGCATTCGTTCCACCTTTGAGGCGCGTGGCTATTCGGCATGGGACCCGACATCACCAGTGTTCATAATTGATGATACGTTATGTATACCTACAGTGTTTGTTTCCTACAGCGGCGAGGCGCTCGACTATAAAGCTCCACTGCTACGTGCGTTGCATGCTGTTAATGTCGCTGCTACAGAGGTATGTCATTATTTCGATACTTCGGTTAAGAAGGTTACGAGTAATCTCGGCTGGGAGCAAGAGTATTTCCTGGTTGATGAGGGACTTTACGCAGCTCGTCCCGACTTGCTCTTGACTGGTCGTACATTGATGGGACATGACTCTGCAAAAAACCAGCAGATGGATGATCACTATTTTGGTTCCATTCCTGAGCGGGTAGCCGCCTTTATGCGTGAGTTGGAAATCGTTGCTCTTGAGTTGGGCGTTCCTTGTAAGACTCGCCATAATGAGGTTGCTCCAAATCAATTTGAGTTGGCTCCTATCTTCGAGGAGACGAACCTTGCAGTAGACCATAACATGCTACTTATGTCCGTAATGAAGCGGGTCGCTCGTAAACATGGTTTCCGGGTGTTGCTCCATGAGAAACCTTTTGCTGGTATCAACGGAAGTGGAAAGCACAATAACTGGTCGCTGAGTACCGACAACGGCATACTACTTCATGCTCCTGGAAAGACACCAGAGCAGAACTTGCGATTTGCTGTGTTTATTGTAGAGACATTGATGGGAGTGTATAGACATAATGGGTTATTGAAGGCCTCAATCATGTCGGCCACCAATGCGCATCGATTGGGTGCTAACGAGGCTCCTCCCGCAATTATCAGTTCTTTCTTAGGAAAACAAGTAAGTGAGCTGCTTGACCATATAGAGAAAGCTGATAAGGCAGACATACTGGCGATGGCAGGAAAACAGGGATTGAAGATGGATATTCCAGAAATACCTGAGTTGCTCATCGATAATACCGACCGTAACCGCACCTCACCTTTTGCCTTTACTGGCAATCGCTTTGAGTTCCGTGCGGTAGGTAGCGAGGCAAACTGTGCCTCTGCAATGATAGCCCTCAACAGTGCTGTCGCAGAAGCTTTGAGAAGTTTTAAACAGCGAGTAGACCAACGTATATCTGAGATCTCTGCTAATGATGAGTTCAGAGAAGGTAAACACAGTCCTGTTTATCATGCGATAATTGACATTCTCCGTGAGGATATTAAGACTTGCAAGCCTATCCGCTTTGATGGAAATGGCTACTCTGATGAATGGGTACTGGAAGCTCAAAGGCGTGGTCTTGATGTAGAGAAGTCCTGCCCAAAAATCTTTGAGCGTTATCTTGCTCCAGAGAGCATTCAGATGTTTGAGAGTCTCGGCGTGATGACAAAGAAGGAATTAGAGGCACGTAATGAGGTGAAATGGGAGACATATACAAAGAAGATACAGATAGAAGCTCGTGTGCTTGGTGATATCTCTATGAACCATATCATTCCTGTTGCCACGCACTATCAGTCGGATCTCTTGAAGAACGTTCAGAATATGGCAGTCGTTTTCCCTTCCGACAAAGCGCAGAAACTCAGTGAACGTAATATCAAGCTCATTGAGGAAATAGCTGAGCGCACCACGGCAATAGAGCGTGGCGTTGAGGAACTCGTAAATGCCCGTAAGCAAGCTAACAAGATTGAAGATGAGCATGCAAAAGCCATTGCCTACCATGACAATGTGGAGCCAAAGCTTGACGACATAAGATACCAGATAGACAAGTTGGAACTTATTGTTGATGATTCCCTTTGGCCACTGCCAAAATACCGTGAACTATTATTTATCAGATGACAAGACCATTATTTTTATTGGTTGTTTGAAATTTTGTCAGGGAACTCTATGCAGTGATGCAAAGGTTCCCTTTTCTTATAGTTCCATCCCGGATTTCTAATGTGTAAGTATTTCTGGAGCAGCTCAAAAAAATATGAAAGAATTTGCTCGTTGCCAAGGAATATTCGTATCTTTGCCTTGAAATTCAACAATAAGATATATTTATTGGTAATGACGGTAAAACAGATTTATGAATTACGTCAAAAGGGGCATATAGAAGAAGCGTATGATGCTGTGAGAAAACTATATGCCATTGATAAAGGAGCTTACTCTTCAATCGCAATGTTCTGGGTGGCTGTGGATGTCTTGAGAAAGAGAATGCGGGAGGGCCGTATGGATGAGGCATACAAAATTATTCTCGCCATTAAGCGAATGTTGCCAAATCTTCCAGATAAAGACGGTCGGATGCACAGTACTTTTGATTCTTGTCAGAGGCACTTTGAGAATAGTCAGAACGCATGCTTTTATGGTGCACCTGAACATATAAAATTAGGCCGGTGGGGTGAGGATCAGGCAGTCAATTATTTGACTGACAAAGGATATGTTATCCTTGAGCGGGACTGGAACTCTGGTCACCGTGATATTGACATTGTTGCGCAAGATGGTGATGTCGTGGTGTTTGTTGAAGTGAAGACACGTAGTAATAGTGATTTTGGAGGACCTCTGACAGCTATGACTTATGCGAAACGTAAAAATCTTTGTCATGCCATAAACCATTATGTCAAATATCATCATATAGATAATCCCTTTCGTTTTGATGTAGTAGCAATAGTAGGGGAGTTGGGTGATAAAGAAGTAAAGATAGAGCATATAGAAGACTTCCCGATAATGTAGCTCTGACAGAGAAAGAACAAGGGTGGATTGCCATTGACAATCCACCCTTATTGTTTATATAGCTGTATAATAATTACTCAGAAGCGAGAGTGAAGCGTTTGAAGTCAACGATCTTCAATTCCTTATCTTGAGCAGCGAGCCACTGGGAAACAGTAGCCTTGTCACCGTCACCAAACTGGAACTCCTGGTCTACCAGGCAATTCTCTTTAAGGAACTTCTGTACACGACCCTTCGCAATGTTCTCAATCATCTGAGCCGGCAGGTTAGCAGCTTTCTCTGCGGCTGCCTTCTCTTTGAGCTCGCGAGCCTTTTGAGCCTCCTCTTCAGTAAGCCAGCCCTTCTTGATGTTTGACTCGATATGATCCTCACTGTCAACCAAGTTTGGATTGATGCCAGCCTTCTTTAATACAGAGTCAACGTATTTCTCAACCTGCTCTAATTTGGTCTTCTCTACAGCAGTCTTGTATTCCTCGTCAATAACAGCCTGAGGAACGCTGTCTGCATTGAGAGCAACAGGCTTCATAGCTGCAACCTGCATAGCCAACTTGTGACCAATCTCGGAAGCGGGTTTGTTGGTCTGTACCATTGTGGTAAGAGTGTGCTTACCCATGTGGTCATAAGTCTCGATGTTGTCACCTTCGAGTGTCAGATAACCGTCAAGTTCCATCTTCTCACCAGTGATACCAGAACGCTGTGTTACTGCATCCTGAACTTTCTGTCCATCAGCCAGTGTCAACTCTTTTACCTCTTCAAGGCTCTTGCACTTGTTTGCAACAGCAGCGTCAAGAACAGATTGTGTCAAAGCTATAAAATCTGCGCCATTGGCAACAAAGTCTGTCTCACACTTCAAAGCAATAGTGGCAGCAAAACCGTTAACAGCCTTAACCAGGACACAACCGTTTGAAGTCTCACGGTCAGAACGCTTTGCGGCGATAGCTAATCCACGCTCGCGGAGCAGCTCTTTTGCTTTGTCGAAGTCTCCTTCAGCCTCGGTGAGTGCTTTCTTAACGTCAGCGAGACCAGCGCCAGTCATAGCGCGTAACTTCTTGATATCGTCAATTGAAATAGCCATAATATACTTTACTATTTAATAATTACAAGTTATTGTTTGCAGTATCTGGAATTTACTCAGCAGCTGGAGTCTCCTCTTCCTTTGCAGGCTCTTCCTCAGCTTTTGGAGCCTGTTCTGCGGTAGCAGCCTCTTCAGCCTTTGGCTCTTCCTTGCGCGCAGCCTTACGTGTACGCTTTGGTTTTGCCTCAGAAGCTTCCTCTGCCTGCTCAGCAGCAGCTTTCTCGTCTGCCTTCTCTGCCTTGCGCTCCTCTAAGCCTTCTGAGATTGCATTACAGCATGCTGTAAGTATGGTCTCAATAGAATCCTTGGCATCGTCGTTTGCAGGGATTACAAAGTCAATATCCTTTGGATCTGAGTTCGTGTCTACAATAGCAAAAACAGGAATACCCAAGCGCTTAGCCTCGCGGATAGAGATGTGCTCTTTCATTACGTCAATGACGAAGAGAGCTGAAGGGAGACGTGTAAGGTCTGCAATTGAACCAAGGTTCTTCTCCAGCTTAGCACGCTGACGTGTAACCTGCAGGAGCTCACGCTTTGAAAGGTTGGCAAAAGTTCCATCTTCCATTAATTTGTCGATGTTTGCCATTTTCTTAACAGCCTTACGAATAGTAGGGAAGTTGGTGAGCATACCACCTGGCCAACGCTCAATCACGTATGGCATATTTACAGATGTAGCCTTTTCGGCAACAATCTCCTTAGCTTGTTTTTTAGTAGCGACGAACAGGATTTTCTTTCCTGACTTGGCAATTTGCTTGAGTGCATCCGCAGCTTCGTCAATCTTTGCTACGGTCTTATGCAAATCAATAATGTGAATACCATTGCGCTCCATGAAGATATAAGGAGCCATTGCTGGATTCCATTTGCGACGGAGGTGTCCGAAGTGACAACCTGCCTCTAATAATTGGTCAAAGTTTGTTCTTGACATCTTTCTTTCTTTTTAAATTGTTGTTTACTTTCTTTTTAATTCTATTTTAATTTAGAATCAACCGTTAAGTAATTGATAATTGGCAATTGATGATTGACAATTCAAGTCTCAGCGGTTTAGATACTAAACAGTTCAGTTATATTCTCCGATAAAAGCCAATCAGTGATTATCAATTACCAATTGTCAATTATCAACTGAATATTAACGCTTACTGAACTGGAAGTGGCGACGTGCTTTTGGCTGTCCTGGCTTCTTACGCTCAACAACACGTGAGTCGCGAGTGAGGAATCCTTCTGCCTTCAAAGCTTTCTTGTCTTCTGCGTTTATCTTTACCAATGCGCGGGCAATGGCAAGACGCAAAGCCTGGCTCTGACCAGTGAAACCACCACCGTCAAGGTTTACCTTAATGTCATATTTTCCTTCTGCCTCAAGCAACTGTAATGGCTGCTTTACAACATACTGAAGAATTGCTGAAGGGAAATATTTGTCAAGTTCTACTTTATTTATAATGATCTTACCGGTACCTTCTTTGAGGTATACACGAGCGACAGCACTCTTGCGGCGACCAATTGCATTAATCTGTTCCATTGTCTTCTATTTATTTATACTGGTTAATATCAATTGCCTTTGGCTTCTGGGCCTCATGCTTGTGCTCGGAACCATTGTAAACATAGAGGTTGGCAAGCAAGTGACGACCGAGAATACCTTTAGGAAGCATGCCTTTTACTGCATGGCGGAAAATCTTGTCCATGCCGTCAGGACGCTTGCGAAGCTCTTCAGGTGTTCTGAAACGCTGTCCACCTGGATACCCAGTATAGCGAGTGTAAACCTTGTCAGTCTCTTTCTTTCCTGTGAAGACTGCCTTCTCTGCATTAATGATAATAACATTGTCGCCACAATCTACGTGTGGTGTGAAATTTGGTTTGTACTTTCCGCGAATCAGCTTAGCTACTTTTGAAGCGAGGCGACCTACAACCTGGTCTGTTGCGTCAACAACAACCCACTCCTTGTTGGCTGTTTCCTTGTTTGCGGAAATTGTCTTGTAACTTAAAGTGTCCATTTTTAAATTTTAATTTACTACTAAAAAACATCTTTTTGCCACCATATTATATAATAATAGGTGTGTACGAGCGATTCACTAACCATGACACACGGCCAAATGTGCCACTATTAACACTCCCGTACGGGGGACTCTAAGTGTATCCCCGAAATAATCGGACTGCAAAGGTACATATTTAATTGGGAAGAGTTGGCCATTATAAACCTCAAGAAGTTGTATTTTGGCATAAATTAACTAATTTGATAATATTTAACCATTCGCTCTGTGCTAAAATATCGATTATACTTTCCAAAGATAAAGGTCGGATTGCAGAATCTTTTTGGAAAGATATTATCTCGCAATTTGGAATGTTGATTAAATTTAGTAGTTCTATGACTTCGTCTTCTGATGGAGTAATGACACTTACGTATAACTTGCAAGTGACATTTGCAAGTCCGCTTTCCTTCAAATGGCGTATCTGGTCATTTACCAGACGTTGCCATCCATGAGTGCAAAATACATGATATATTCCATAAATGGGACGATTGCTCTCGGGAGGATAATCCCATGTAGAGATGTCTTTATAATCATATACATGGAAGAGTTTATTTATAAATATGCTTTAATCCAATTATCATACATTCTCCTCTTTCAGTGAATCAATCAGCCGTCGGAACATCTCTTTCAAATGGTAGCGTGGCTGCCATCCAAGCTCCCTGAGTTTCTGTGAAGACAACCGCAGTTTTGTAGTTGGAGAATATCCCATACCTTCTTTTGGCTCTATGCGCACTTGTGCGGAAGGATTAAACTCACTGCATAGCAGTTTCGCCATATTTGCTATTGAGATATAGCTTTGTTCATCGGCAATGTTATATGCCTCTCCTGCCTTACCTTTCAGCAGAATATAAAAAATGCCAGAAATAGCATCCGTAGTATAACAATAGCAACGGCTAAGTTCTCCTGTCGTATGGAGAATTATGTCTTCTTTTTTGATTATGTTTTTCGCAAATTGTGCGAAGACACGATTGTCTGAGAGTGAGACACCTGCTCCAAAAGTCTGGGCAAGACGTGCTGTCATCACGTTAATATTATATTCATTAGCATATGCATGGCACAAACATTCGGATGCCCTTTTAGCCATAGGATAGCTGCTGCGTGAATCCATAAGGTTAAGATAGCCTTGGCGTTCTTCTGTAATTGGCTTTTGGTCATCAAGTATAGTGCCATATACCTCCAAGGAAGAGACGTAAACAACAGATTTAACCACTGTCTTTCTTGCGTATTCCAATATAGTTTCAGTACTATGTATTCCTGTCTTTATGGTCTCAACGGGGTTTTCTACGAAAAAGCGTGAGGCGGTTATGCTTGCGAGGTGAATGATATAATCAACATCGCATGGCGGAATAAATGTAAGGTCTGATGTGAAATCGTAGGAATAAAAAAGTATATTATTGCTATTATGTCCAAACAATTTTGTTGCCTTGTCAATATTCCTTACTACTGCCACAATGCGCATGTTCAGGTCTTGCTGATCATTAAGCTCTTGGAGGCATGTGACCATACATGAACCAATTAACCCAGTTGCACCTGTTATCATGATAGTCTTTCCACGAAGCTCCTCTTTTAGGGGAAATGCTTTGGCAAAGTTCTTGATATCTTCATGTAGTATTCTATTCATTGTGATAGGATTTAAAAACCGAATATCTGTTGGTTCTCATGTACCTGTATCATTGCCCTGAATATGAAAAAGTCACTTGGTGTGGTAATTTTTATATTTTCTATTGGACCTATAATGGTGTTAAGCTTGTATCCATAGTGATTCATCATAGTGCATGAGTCGATAAAATCGTGTTTTCCTTCTGACAAAGCTTTGTTATGTGCATCTAAAATATCTTTCAGCATAAAGCTTTGAGGTGCACGGGCTATCAGAGAGCAGTTACGCTCAGGAATCTCCAAAGTGTCTGTCTCTTGTTTTACAACAAATGTTTCTGTCGCAGGGATGCAAGTGATACAGTTGCCTTTTGTTGCAACAGTTTCAATATTATCTGTAATGACCTCTTCTGTAATCAACGGTCTGACACCATCATGTATTAAAACTATTGCAGATTCGTCCCCCACAAAAGTTGAGGCTGCGCAAAGTCCATTGTAAATAGAGTCTTGTCCTGTATGTCCGCCAGGAACGATTTTGACAACCTTGTTAATTTCAAACTTCCTTAGCATTTTCTGCAAGTATGGAATCCAACTCTCAATGCATGCCACTATTATTGCGTCAACCTGTGGATGGTTGTCAAAAAGCTCTAGGGTATATACGATGATAGGCTTCCCGTTAAGTTCGAGGAATTGTTTCGGTTTAGACTTCGTATGCATACGCATTCCAGAACCACCAGCAAAAATTACTGCAATATTCTTCATTTTGTGTAAACTTAATCAATAAATACAATATCAACTTTATGTCTGTCACGTTTGTTCTCAGGAGGCAGATCCATGTAATTGCCGTATGCAATCTTGCATAATCCGTCAGGGTCTGCTGGTCCTTCAAATGTGTAGCCTTCAAAAATGATATCTTTGTGTGGAAACATCATTTTCTGTGGATTCTGCTCATAGAACCATGCTCCATAGGAATGCATATATGATTCTGGATTGCCAAAGACTCTGCCAATAGCCCTGAATGTAGGAAAGACTGCATAGTGTAGAATGTTATATCCCAATTGCGCCAGATGGGGGTGTATGCCAGCAAAGTGCAGGTTAACATTGACCGATAGCTTCGCTGCAAGTCGTTGTAGCCAAGGCATCATATAACCCTCGTATGGGAAGATGTCAATGTGCAGCCCCTGGTAAGTAAGAGCTTCTTGTGCCCTTCTGTCTAAGCTGTCTTCAGCGTCATGACTTATATGGCGGCTTTTTTTGTCGCGAAGGACAGCCCATTCCTTATAAAACCCTTTGTCTGTCTCATTATCCTGCAGAACATATTGTGGATGCGGATGATCCTTAAGGTAACGGCAAAGGCGTTTATAGTCCTTGTAGTGAACCACAAAGTCTACATCATCATCCCATGGAATAAATCCTCCGTGACGTAAAGCTCCTAAAACATTACCTCCGTCAAGACGACAAGGCACACCTATGCTCTTTGCCGTCTTTTGTAGATAGACAGCCATATCTAACAATCGTAGCTGTGCCTTTCTGAGTGTTGATCCCTCGGGATTGTACTTCCTCTTAAGGTCTTCCTCTGTTTCGCCTGTGTTATATGTCCGCATGTCTTTTACGTTAAAGCCATAGCTATATTTTGTGCAAAGATAGCTTTTTTTGTTGGAAAACACAAAAACAGTTTCTAAAAAACGTATTTTTGCGTCACGCGTCACACTTTGGACTAAAGTTTAGAGGAGCTCCCGCATCGGGTGCGGGAGGAGTGGTTAGAGGTTAAAGACGGCGGAGCGATATTCTAAGAACAAAGCTTCTGGAGGAAAGTTGTTACAAGAATTTGAAAAGTTGTAACAACTTTTTTCTCATAGCATTGATATTTGAATGGAAGATGTATGCTTTAGCCTTTCTATATGATAGCTCTACTATGTCAATATCAATGCTAATGGAGCTCCCGCATCGAGTATTGGATGATGTTTTTTTACGGGTATCGTGTCGCATTTGCGTCACCGAGACACGGTAAAAATGCGGTGTGACGCACGTGAGACGCACCTGAAAATCCCATTTTTAAGTAAAATCGGCCATTTTGGGATTAAAAGTCCTCTGATTATCAGGCATTTATGTGTGAGCCTTTGTCTGTGACGCAAGTGTGACAGGTTTCTGGTATTTCAGCATTACAAATGCCTATACTCAATACGCTTATGATTGCAAATCCAACCGAGCTGGAATCCAACCGAGCTGGGGCGATCCTCGTGTCAAGCACGAGGATGAGGAAGGGGCAAGGTGTGACGCGTGACGCAAATTTTTATTTTTTAGAAATTAGTTTTTAGCAACTCTGTTGGCGAAGCGTCGGTAAGCTAAAAATATATTAGTTTTCTTTGATAATTGCTGATTAAATACTATTTTTGCATAAAATTTCGATTAAGCGAAGACAAAAGGGAATTTATTTTCTTTGGTTGAGCGGAAGAAATTTATTTAAAATTTCGATTAAGCGAAGACAAAAGGGAATTTATTTTCTTTGGTTGAGCGGAAGAAATTTATTTAAAATTTCGATTAAGCGAAGACAAAAGGGAAAAAATCCATAACGATCGTAATGGCAAAGACACTGAAAGAAAAGACAGCTTCTGGATTGTTCTGGGGGGCGATTAATAGCGGTAGTATGCAGGTGCTGAATGCTGTTATCGGCTTGTTTACCACTCGCTTGCTATCTCCTGATGACTATGGTGTCTTCGGAATGATTGCTATATTTACAGCTATTGCCGGAAATATTCAAGATAGTGGTTTCTCTACGGCATTAGTCAATCAAAAAGAGATTCGTCATGAGGATTACAACGCGGTCTTCTGGTTTAATATCTCTGTGAGTGTCAGCATGTATGTCATACTATTCTTCTGTGCTCCATTGATAGCTGAGTTCTTTCATCAGCCATTGTTAGTACCTTTGTCTCGTTTTGTATTCATAAGTTTCCTTCTTTCTGCATTAGGTATAGCCCATTCGGCATATATGTTTCGTAATTTGATGAACAAGGAGAAGGCTTTTTTGAGTTTCTCTGCGTTAATCATTTCTGGTGTTGTCGGGATTATAATGGCATATAATGGAATGAAATACTGGAGTCTGGCATGGCAACAGGTTCTTTATATAGGTATAGTGAGCATTGGTAAGTGGTTTGTCGTTAAGTGGCATCCGACACTTCCTGTCAATTTCTCTCCTATTCGTAGGATGTTCGGCTTTAGTAACAAGATACTTGTGACTACAATAGTCAACACCATCAGTCAGAATTTCCTTACTTTTATCTTTGGAAGATTGTTTCCCGCAAAGGCTGTAGGATTATTCTATCAATCAAACAAATGGAACAACATGGCTTCTCAGCTTGTGAGCGGTACAGTGGCACAAGTTGCCCAGCCAGTATTGGCATCACTGAATGATGACGCTGAGCGCCAGCTAAGGGTGTTTCGGAAAATGCTTCGTTTTACGGCTTTCCTGACATTTCCTGTCATGTTCGGGTTAGCACTTGTGGCGAGAGAGTTTCTTTTGATTGCCATTGGGGAGAAATGGGTGGATTGCATCCCGTTGTTACAAATCCTATGTCTTGGCGGCTCGTTTATTCCGTTCCAGACTCTTTATCAGAATCTCATCATCAGTCGAGGGCGTTCTGACTCATATATGTGGTGTACCATAGCTCAAATTGCTCTCCAAATAGTTATGGTTTTTACTCTTTGGCAACAGGGAATCGTCTGGTTGGTCGTCGCATTCTCGCTATTGATGTTTCTGTGGGTGATAGTTTGGCATTTCACAGCAAGCCGTCTTGTCGGTATTAGTCTCTTGATGTTGGTTCAAGACATAGGACCTTATATGCTTATTGCCGCAAGTGTCATGTGCGCAACGTTTTTTGTAACGTCATTTATTACGAGTCTTTTCCCGCTCTTGGTCTTTCGTATAGTTTTAGCCGCTTTACTATATTATATATTAATGAAAGTGTTTGGCTCTAAGATGCTGGATGAGTGTATAGGATATTTGCGTCACCGTACAGCTTGATGATACATGTATAGTTGCATTATTGGATAGAGTGCGGCGCGTAATATTTTTTTGCCACCCCCACCATAGGTTTGAAACAATCGGTGATGGTTTCTTATGAAGTGCCATTGCAGCTTGACAAAACTTATAAAATCATCTTTTTGCTCTAATTGAAGAATGGATATAGCTTCTTTATATATTTCTTCTTCTGAGCTTATTTTCTCTAATAAATCAAGTTTAGAATGAAAGATACGTTTTGCTACCTTCCTCGCTTTTCTATAATTGCGTAAAGACCAGCTAATAATGTAAAGACCATTTTTCCATGAAGGAAGACTCCGGCTAAAGTCATTGTATGTGGCGGCTTGTTCGTGTCTGCGAAAATTTACAAGAACCTCGTCCACGTATACAATACTATTGTATGCGGCAGCGGTAATGCATAAAGCTGCATCATAAACAGATACTTTATACATCTCACTTTCTACAGGCATCTTATTAAAAAACAGATCACGATGGAATAATAATGTGTGTCCAGGGAGGCACAAAAACATCATTCTTATCAAACTGGTGTTTGGACGGCGATTGTCATACCATGCAAAGCTGCCATCTTCTGAGAAAGGACGAGAGTGTCCGCTACAAAGTAAGTGGCTGCCAATAGCTGCCATCTGGCGTTCAATTTTATCTGCTTCCCAACGGTCATCTTGGTCGCTAATGGCAATGTACTCACCACGGGCACGTCTGATGGCAGACAAGAAATTACCATTAATGCCATGCTCTTTCTCATTTGAGAACACATGTATATATGGGAATCTTTCTGCATAAGCACTCAAGATATCCATGGTGTCATCAGTAGATCCGTCATCTTGTATTATTATTTCATACAAAGGATAGGTTTGAGCTATGATACTATCCAGTTGCTCTCGTAAATATTTACCTCCTTGGTAAGTACAAAGTACTATAGAGACACGTTTGTTTTCCATATCACCCTAACAGATATTTTGTGATGAGCCCTCCATTATATATCCACAAATAGACTGTTAGCATACATAAGAGAACGTATAATATGCGTCGGTGTTCTTTTGTTAATGCCTTCATGAGATATGCGTAAGCAATTGGAATAATGAAGATCCAACCTGTAGCCATTATGTATACTTCTGTTATTGCGAATCCAAGTACTATGTGAAGGAACAGGTCACAGGCGAACCATGACAGACAAAGACGCATGAAAGGGGTTCGCATGCCTGTCAGGATACCGGCAATTAGCAATAAAAAGATGATAGCTTCTACAATGTAGTTAACCCACCAGTCATAGGGAACGAAAACAGGACGTGTCGTAGACATGTCTTCCAGGAGGTATTGCTGGTGCAACTGTATGGACTCTCCAAAGAAATTCTCAATTGCTGACCTCAAGCGTGGTGTGGAGATGTTAGTTAGCTTCAGCACTCCTTCTTCTTCTACAGGTGTGCCGTTATGCTCCCTCAGCCATTTGTTCCGCTCTTCAATATGCTTCTCAAATCCCGGATCATTTTTCCTCTTTGCCTCTTCAATCTTTTTGATGGTTTTCTGCTGTGGAATCATCACCTGATGCCAATTCAATTGGTATGCCCCAAACAAAAAGACAAGTGGAATTATCATGCTGACAAGAAGGCTAACCGGGCGGAAGAATTTCTTCCCATTTGCAAACAATGCAGCCAATATGGTCTTTGCGCCGTTGCTTAATGCTATGCCGGCAGTGAAGAATAGAAGTATACCCGTTTGCCAAGGGCTCATAGCGGTTTTCTCTTTCATGTGCTTGCCAGTCAGCCACAGTGTCATGGTAAGCATGAAGAAGGACAGACAGAAATGGTCGGGTGCGATTGCCGATACGAGAACATGGGCAAACGAGAATGTCATAAACGCTAATAATATACTGCCGTTTAAAGGTATCTCAATCACTTCCCTGAAAATCCGTATAAGAAAGATGAATGCGTAAACGGCGCAGAACAACATTATCGCAGCCATGATAAACACGGCAAAATTGATATCGGTAACATCCATCAGCCATTGGTTAAGCTTGTAGAACGGATATAACAGTGCTGTCAGCAATGGGTGTCGGTCGGTGATAAAGTGTACTCTAAAATTCGATAAGTAAATGTATGTATATGGGTCATATCCGGAAAGGCAGAAGTTTTTTGAGAATATGGTATAGTACCCCAGCTTCCCAGCTTTGGTATACATGTGAAAGGCATGGTGGATGTGTAGCGCATGAAAGCATAGCAGCACAAAAGTCATGAGTAATGACGGCAGACGCTCTCCTTTCTTTATTGCAAAGATGTTCATGTCAGATATGTTACGATAAGAGTTCCGTTATATATAAATAGGTATATAGTGATAATGCCGAGTATTAGGCGAAGCACTTTACGGTTTGTTCCTTTTATGCCGTTGACAAAAAAGGCAATTGCCATTGGAATGACAAAAAGCCAGTGAGGACTCATGATGTAGATCTCATTAATGCCAAAGCCGGCAACCATGTGTATCAGCATGTCAAAGCCGAAAAAGGATAATGCCATCCATAACAGTCTGCTGCGCCTGCCATACCAGATGCCTATAAAGAAGAATAACACTATTATAGCCTCCACGATATAGTTTACTATCCATCGGTATTTTACTATTACCGGTCTGCCAGTAAGAGTATCACCAAGCAGCCAGTCTTGGTGCAGCAGAATACTCTCACCAAAGAGATTCTCTACGGCAGACTCTGTGCGTGATGTAGTGATGTCTGTCCAGTTCCAGAACTCTCCTTTCTTTATAGGCTTTCCTTGGTGAGCCACAGATGGACGTTTGCTCTTTCTCCTCTCATTCTCAATAGCTTTCTTGTGGAGAATCTTTTTGACTTCTCTCTTTATCTGGGCTTCATCTGTAAGGTTAGTGGTGTCACGGAATTGCGCATAAACCCGTTCACGATATCTCTGCGCCTTTTTTTGTTTTTTGACTTGTCGTGCTTTCCAGTTTGGATATTCGAATGTCTCATACTCCCATCTCGCAAAGCCCCATATCGCCAATGCAGGTATTATCACGGTCAAGAGTAGTCTGCCTGGGTTGAAGAATTTCTTTCCATTTGTGAATAGTCCCGCAAGGAAGATCTTAATGCCATTGTTTAGGGAAATGCCGGCGGTTAGGAAGAAGAACAGGATTGCCTGCCATCTTGTAAACAATTGTCTTCCGTCGGTGCCCTCTGTCAGCCCTCGTCTCATCTTCTTGCCACATACGTAAACGGTCAGGATCAGCATGTACATTGAAATGACAAAATGGTCAGGAACCATTGACGCAACCATTACGTATGCGAATGAAAGATGCATTAAGGAGAGCTGAGAGGCGTCAACTTGGGAAAGATTTATAACCTCGCGAAAAATGCGGTATAAAAAAACAAATGCATAGAACGCACAGAATACCAATATTAAAGCCACGACAAACTGTACGCAATTTATACCCGTTAATGCCATCAACCCTTGGTTTATTTGATTGGGTATATACATTATAAAAGCAAGAAGCGGGTGACGATAGATGTTATATGCCGTTGACCAGTTTGACACAACAGAATAGGTTAAGGGGTCATATCCCGATATGTGGAAGGTGCCTACAAAAAGCTTATAATAGTTATCTGTTATTACAGAAAACTCATCGTAATACTTATGTATCACCAATGCGTTCAGTGTTGTGATGACAACCCCCGCGAATAATGCTAACCATCTCTCTTCGCGTTTTATGCGGAATATACTGAAGAATCTTTTCATTATTTCCTTTTTAAGAAAAACCTAACCAACAGGAAGTTAATTGGCACACAGACACAGAACATTGGAATGGGAGCCATCTGCTTGCTTAGTCCTAACCACAGGAAGAAGTTTAGGGTTATTATCTGCAAGAGCCAGTTCACTGCATGCGAAAGAGCAAAGCCAGCCCCATGCTTGGCATTTGCCTTTACCCGGAATGTATAGCGTGTGGAGGCAAAGAAGTTAAAGATAAAGCTAACCGCATATCCGACCGTCATTGATATACTGGGACTGATCCAAATAACCAACAGACAATATACGCCATATTGTATCAGTGTGGCTAATACACCGACAATTCCAAAACGTATTATCTCACCTAACGTTTGGCGCTTCCTGTCATCTAAATGGTTTATAATATCCGTGATCTGCATAAGCTAACATCTCTTTGTCACCTTGGCTGTCTCCATAAACAATAAGCTCGTATGTGTCCCGGAGAGGGAAAGCCCTTTCTATACGCTTTACTTTCTCTTGCCCGTAACAGTTCATTGTCAGGAACTTACCTGTGATAGTGTCGTGACGCACATCGATTTTCGTGCAAGCAATACGTATCTGTCCATCAAATTCATCAAAGAACGGTCTGACCCAATTCTCAATACTGGCACTGACAATAATGACACGACTGCCTTCAGCAAGAGCCTCACGTATCTTCCCAACTCCTTTTGTCCTAAGAATGTTGCTATGTTTAGCGGCAAATTGGCGACAATGGTTGTTGAATTCATCAATGCTCATGCCCTTAAAGAAATGTGAAAACACCATTTGCTTAGCTTTCCAGTTGGGGAAGAGTTTCAGGCGCATCAAGATCAATATGGGTGAATAGAGCATAATCCCACGCAGGAATTTCCCTTCACCGTATACAAAACGGATGAAAGCGAGAAATGTATCACGGGTCGTGAGTGTTCCGTCAAAGTCGAATGCGTAAACTTTACTCTTCATTATACACGTCAAATAGTGCGGACTATAACAATTAGAGCGCAAATTTATGAAAAAAAACAGAGCGTCAGGCTACAAGAACGTTAAAAAACATCAATGCCATAGAGTTAATAATCAGCTGTCTCGTTGATTCTTATTTTTCTTCTGCAACATTGCAGGGACAAACTACAGATAAATGATTATGAAAAAGCTTAATCCCCATGCTAATACAACAAGCTGGGTGAAATGGTCTTTAAGGATTACTTTTGTAGGATCTCCACTTTTCTTGTCTACTACGGCTATCTGAATATAACGAAGCAGACCAATGAGCACAAAGACCGTAGTAAGGTATAGATAATCACTATGGAAGTTTGAGACAACTTCAGGCGAGACGGTGTACATAATGTAGCAAACCAATGTGACCGCCGCAGTGATAGTGATGGCTTGATTTATAAAAGTGAGGTTATAGCGGATCGTGTTCTTGCGGGGAGCCTCGCCCGTCTGCTCCATTCGTAACACATCGTCACGTCTTTTCGCAAACGACAGGAAAAGTGTAAGCAGGAAAGTCATGAGCACCAACCATCGGCTGACTGTCACTTCAGTGGCGAATCCACCAGCTAAAATCCTTAGTACGAACCCAAAAGCTATAACGCATACGTCAACGATGGCATATTGCTTTAGCTTAGCGCAATAGGCTAAGTTAAGAACCCAATAAAACAGGATTATTATAGATGCCCTGAGAATGGGATTGCTTGCCTGGAATAATGTCGCATGTGTGTCATGGGTGGAATAAGATGGTAGTATTATTGCGGTAATGGAAAGTATTGATATTGCTATTAAGAAGGTTAAACCCATAATGGTGTATGCTTGTGGAATACTGACGGCTCCAGATGCGACAGGACGCATACACTTGACGGGATGACGGCGGTCTGCCTCAACGTCTATGAGGTCGTTAAAGCAATATATTGATGATGCGATGAAGCTGAACGCTAAGAAAGTCGCTATGCATGCAATGATATTATAGGAATTTAAAAGGCTGCCTCCGAAAAACATCGGAAGGAAGACAAATGTGTTTTTTATCCATTGCTTGGGGCGGATGAGGCTGAGTATCTTTTTCATAAGTCAGAACTTAACGGATATGTTTTGATAAATGATATTCAATTTTCTTGACAAGTAAATGGAATAGCCATGACGCGATAAGTGTAATTATTGTGCATACAAAGAATGTTGGCCAATAAGTCCATCGTAATGGTTCTAAGTAATCGAGTACAAAATGGCTGTGAATAAGATATGCTTCCAGACTTAGTGCTCCTACAAAGCGGAACGACTGGTTCACCCATGTGGGAGTCCTTCTGAAAATACGGTTTAGCAACAGCACTGTGGTAATGGTTAGTGGTATGTATAGCATTCGCTCAATAAATAGCGGGAATTGCCCGTGACGGACCTGCTCTAAAAACAAGCTGGCTGCCAATGCCATGCCAAACATTATAATTATCATCCAAATACCAGTTCCGTCGATGGTGTCTTTGCGCCGTACAGGTTCTCCCATATTGATTCCTATAAAAAAGATTGGAACCCGACTCCAGAAGATCTCAAGGTGCCCTACTGTGTTGTGAATAGGCGTTACCCATTGTACTATGATACACCACATCATCATAACTACCGGCAGCCATTTATAAATTGGGTGTCTTCGAATAAGCTCCATATATGGCGGGGCGAAAAGATACAGTACCATAATGGCGGGAATATACCAGAATGTCAGTTCGTCGTGAAGCCAGAAATCCCAGTTGACAAGAATGTCGCCGAATAAGTCAATAATACTGGTGCTTTGTGACTTTTTAGTGAGAAAGTCAGGGATGTAGTAGGCACACGCCACGATAAACCATGCGGGGTAGATTCGTATGAAACGGCGTTTTAGGTACGTGAGATAAAGACTGATTGGTGTTATGCCGTTTTTCTTCTCGGTAAGTTTGTTCCATGAGAACCAAATGCCAATCCCACTGAGGAAAAGGAAGATGTCAACACCAATATTTCCCATCCTTCTCAACCCATAAAACAAATCATTGCGTGGCAGCCCGACGTGGAAAAGAATGACAAACAGCATTGCCATTCCCATCAGCTCACCTCTGTAACGGCTGATGTTAGCCAGTTCGATATCTTTGATTCTCATTGCTTGGGATTTGGGATTCGTTTCAACAATTCTTTGAATAGCCACGCCAGGGCGATTGAGGCGACAATGTATAGCAACAACCCTGTATAGACGTCACCTTGTCTGCTTATAGGTATGAATATCTTACGGGTTATAGGGTGGCAGATGAAGAGTGCCGCTGAAATGCCACCCATCCATTCCAAAGGGCGTAAGAGGAACTGTGGCAGTACTTTGACTAAGCCATAGCATGTCATAATAACAAAGAATGGTACGGAAAACCAGTTCCAATAACCATTGCTTTGCGTGTAAACCAATGTCGCGGCAACAATTAATGTTCCCCAGTACCATAGCTTCGTCTGAGGGTCTTTTCCAAACCGTGCGAAGAGTATACCTGCACCGAAAGGAAGCATTCCTCCGATGAAGTTGTATCGCCATCGGTTAAGAGCGTCGCCCTCTGGCTCACATAATAGTTGAATACCAGTGCATACAACCATAAATGCGACAGTCCAAGCCCAGTGACGATGATGTAGAAACAGCCGATATACTATATATAGTTGTAGCATTAATCCGAAAAACCAATATGGTCCAGGCCAAATAATGCGGTCTGGGTTGGGAAGGACATTGTTAAACATCCCCAATTGCGCAACAATGTCAAGCACTTTATAATGATGGGGACCTGGCGTGATATAGTCAATAATGGTAAAAGCGACAAATCCAACAATCATCATTTTAAAGAGCTTTAGGAAATGATAGCGAGTAAATGATACAGAGTCAGACCAGAAAGACTTGCTTTGCCAATTATTGTCTTTTGGAAGGTAAGGTCTGCTTTCATATTTTAAAACTAATCCGTAGGCACTGAGAAACAGGAAAACGGGAACTCCATAGTGTCCGAAGAACGATAACAGATGAACAGGAAGGTAGAGGTCCGGGTTATGCAAGACCCTTTCCAGTCCGTCCACGTTGTTTTGGAAATACTGGTATTCGTTTTCCTTTACAATGCCACGTAGCCAATGGCAATAGTTGTGAAGGAATATTCCAATGATGGCAATGCCACGCATGACATTGCACTCTGTCCGTGTTAGCAGGTATCGGTTACCTTGCATATGCAGGTTCTCCTTTCTCAGCTCTTTCCATTTTGTCTTCTTGCTCTTTTTCCATTAACTTGTCGTAATCTGTTTTCCCCTTGATGATACGGGGACGTTTGTCATTGTAGTCAGGTGAGAGGATATTGTATCTGTCATTATAATCTGGGGTGTGAATGCCAGCAAGGTAGAGTAGCATGTATGGCAAAACATCTGTCATCATTGCGCGGTCTTTTGCTTCGATAATCTGTCCGTAGATGTCGGGATGGGCTACGGCATATTTGTGTGAACACCATATCCAGAATGGAATGTCGAATTCCTGGTGTGCTAAGCGTGGTGTTATTTCCGCACTATGATTTCTCCCGTAGTGTTTGAAACCATCATTGAAGCATTCCTCACCATGGTCGGATAGATAAACGACAATAGCATCGTCATCCTCGAAGAAGTTTATAATCTGGTCTACAATAGAATCGTTGTATAAAGTGGCATTGTCATAGTGAGAAAGAATATCTCTGTCTCTCCTGCTAAGGTCGGGACGGTCGTAATCGTTCTCTCGCCATTTACGATGCTTGCGAGGATAACGACTGTTGTATCTTACATGTTGTCCCATGACATGGAAGATAATCAGATTATGTTTGGTATTGTATTTCTTAAGATTGCGATAATCATTAAGTATGCCGTCATCAAACGTGTGAACTTCCTTATTCCGGGTGTCGAACTGAGCTTCGCTGAGCTTGGGGTTGTTAAGGAAGAACCCTCCACTGAAATCATATACTGCTTCTTTCGCCTTTGGTAAGAACTGGTTGGTGATGAAAGTAACGTGATATCCTGCTTTCCTGAATAATTCAGGGAAAAGAGGCTTGTCACACCATTCACCATTCTCACCAACGACATGCATGGAAAACAGATACTTAAAAACAAAGCTTGTAAGGTTCCATGGTGCGACAACATCGGAGAATGCCACAAGTCTTCCGCTCCTCTGGTGCTCAACCTGTCTTGGAGTGGTCTCTTTGTTGTAGCCATATAGCTGTGAATGGTATTTGTTATAGCTCTCGCCAATAATCAATACAATATTTGGGCTACGATATGAACAGCTGTCTACTTGTACGTGCTCTTTTGCTAAGATAAGCTTGTTTATCTGTTTCGCGGCAAGGCTGTTGGAAAAGATGCTGAAAGATAAGCGATAGAGTGGAAGATAGAACTGGGCACATTTTTCTGTGGTCAGTTCATGCTCTACTTGTCCTATGGTAGTCTTTGAAAACATCTCAACCATTTCTTTCTTGTTGTGCATGGAAGTTATGGTGCTGGCAACAAGCAAAGCAATGATAGCGAGTGAGGCGGTTGGTCTTATAAGATTCTGTAGTGAGTCTTTGCTTATATGGAGACTTTTGAGTTTACCTGCTTTGTTGATAATAAAGTCTTTGATTTTGTCTGTCTTTATACTTGTTAGACCATGTATGATAATAATAAGAAGAATGACACCAACTCCGGAAAGCAATAAATCTGTGCTGAGATATGAGCCAAGAAACTCACTCGCTTCTCTACTGTCGGTCTCGCTTGCCAGCAAGAGCATAGTAGGGTTAATGGTAGAGAGGAATTTCACATAACAGAATACGTCTATGAGGGAGGTGACATACGCAATGACATATATGGCAACACGTAGAACCCGGCGTATTTTCTTTGGGACGAATGTAAGCAGGACGCAAACGACGTATAGGTCAAGAAATAACTCCAGCCATAAATTGTCGTATAACTGGGCGGTAGGGTGGTCTGGCTTTACTGCTATGCTGGCAACGATTCCTAAGAGATACATGAAAAAGAAGAACCTTCCATTTTGTTTGATAGGTTCCGTGAACATGTTAAGAAACTTAAGAATCTTTTTTCGCATACTTCCTTTTTTATAAAAATCACGGCAAAGATACAAAAAAAATCGTACTTTTGCAATAAAATAAGTTTTTATGATAGCAGGAACAGCACATCCACAGCTTAATGTCTATAAGTTGGATAAGCGAGTCATGGCGTTTAGCTCTACCCGCAAGGGCGGGATTAGCAAGAATAATTATGGCGAGTTCAATATAAATCCGTATTGTGGTGACAGCATGGAGGCGGTTGCGAGTAACCGTTCCGCACTATGTGATATGTTAGGTGTTGATGATGAGCATTTAGTGTTGCCACATCAGACACATGGAACAGAGATTCGCAAATTAGACGGTGATTATTTCTCCCTGACAGCAAAAGGCCGTCAGGATTTTCTATATGGTGTGGATGCGTTGATGACAGATATGCCGCAATTGTGTATAGGAGTCTCAACCGCTGATTGTATCCCTATATTGCTGTATGACCCTGAACACAATGCTTGCTGTGCGGTACATGCAGGCTGGAGGGGAACGGTTGCCCGTATTGTGGTTAAGGCAGTTGCCCGTATGAAAGAGGTCTGGGGGACGTCAGCAGAGACATTGCAGGCAATTGTCGGACCAGGCATCTCATTGAAGAATTTTGAGGTGGGAGATGAGGTGTATAATGAGTTTGTTGATGCGGGTTTTGATATGTCGGTAATCGCTGAGAGAAGAAGTAAATGGCATATTGATCTTCCGCACTGTAATGAATTGCAACTGATGACAGCTGGTTTAAAAGCATCAAACATTCAGAATACAGGTATCTGTACTTATGATAGTGTGGACTTATATTTCTCTGCCAGACGTCTTGGCATTCAGTCAGGACGAATCTTCTCAGGAATAATGATACTATAAATATAAGTGCTTGACTTCTTCCACAATGTTTTCTGGGACAAGATGACTTATCGGCTCACCGCTTTTTATGCGATTCCGGATTTCTGTACTGCTGATGTTTAGAAGCTGGGCATCAATTAATTGGACATTAGGCGGAAGAGATGAAGTCTCAATGGGATCGTCTTTCCTCGGATATATTATAATCCTGTAGTTGCTTAGAATGTCTTTGGCATGATACCATTTGCCGAAACGTGTCCAGTTGTCGCCGCCTATAAGCAAAATAAACTCGCGGTCGGGGTAGCTCTTGGACAGCGTATTTAATGTGTTCCACATATAAGATGGTTTCGGTAAATGGAATTCCACATCTGACGCTCGCATCTTCGGCTCTTGTCCCAAAGCTTTTTTTACTAATCTAAGACGCTGCTCGTCATCGAGTAATGTGTCATTTATCTTGAACGGATTCTGGGGGGACACGACAAACCATACTTCATCCAAGCCTACAGATACCCGTCTGTGGTGGGTGTCTGATAAGCTATTGTCTGAGAGTCCACCGCTCGCGGTGGACTCAAGTATCTGTCTTGCTAATGCTATATGCCCGTTGTGGATGGGGTTAAATGACCCTCCATAGATTCCAGTTCTTTTCGCCACGTGTATGTGTTTTGTCTTTTAAAAAGAAGCTAAATGAATGTTTGTAACAGTTGAAGTGCCTCGGCTTTTGCTTTGTCAAGGTCGTCGTTGACGATGATGTGGTCAAATTGGTCGGCAAAGGTGAGCTCGTATGAGGCTTTCGCCAAACGGCTCTCAATTGCCTCTGGCGTATCGGTTCCCCTGCCGACAAGCCGCTGTCGCAGCTCTTCAATCGATGGTGGCTGGATAAATATGCTAATGGCATCGTCACCATAGTATTTTTTTATGTTTACGCCACCTTTTACATCGACATCAAAGACAACGTTCTGCCCGGCATTACGCTGACACTCTACTTGTTTCTTCAAGGTGCCGTAGAAGCGGTCTTGGTAAACTTCTTCATATTCTAAGAACTCATCGTTGTCGATTTTCGAGCGGAACTCCTCGGGAGTGATAAAGAAATACTCAACCCCATGTCGCTCAGTGCCACGTGGCTGACGGCTTGTGCAGCTGATGGAAAAATAGAGATTTAGCTCAGCGTGATTCTGCATCAGCCAGTTTACTATTGTGCTCTTGCCACTTCCGCTTGGGGCGGAAAAGATAATCAGTTTTCCTTTCATTGTTATAGTGCGTTGAGAACCTGTTCCTTTATTTGCTCTAACTCGTCTTTCATCTTAACGACAATGTTCTGCATCTCAGCTTGATTGCTTTTAGAACCGGTAGTGTTTATCTCGCGTCCCATCTCTTGTGCGATGAATCCGAGTTTCTTTCCTTGGGAGTGCCCTTCCTCCATTGTCTCTTTGAAATATTTCAAATGGTTGGCAAGGCGTTGCTTCTCTTCACTGATGTCAAGCTTCTCAATATAATAGATGAGTTCTTGCTCCAGTCTGTTCTTGTCGTATTCTACTTCTGGGATAGCTTTAAGCCCTTCGGTAATCTTGTTGCGTATTTTCTCAACTCTTCCTTTCTCATATTTCTCAAGTTCGGCAAGTAGTGCTGTGATATTGCTGATTTTCTCAGTGAATTTGCGTTGTAACGCCGCTCCTTCCTGACTGCGGAAATCAATGAGCTTTTCTAATGCTTCCTGTATAGCCTGGCGAACATTTATCCATTCCTCTTCTTCAAGCACTTCTACTTCTGTGCGGGTTGTGACGTCTGGCATACGCAATAGGGTATAGAACCAGTCGGATGGCTCAGGGATACCTTTTTTTGCTGAAATGTCTTTTATTTGTTGGTAATAATTCTCAACAAGATCGGCGTTTATAGGAATGGCGTCCGTAGATGCGTCTTTCTCTATCCAAATAGAAATGTCAACCTTGCCTCGCTCCAATGCTTTTGATACAAGCTGACGTATCTCCATCTCTTTTTCGCGGTAGAGTGGGGCAATGCGTGCGGAAAGGTCAAGTTGCTTGCTGTTTAATGATTTAATCTCAACATTTATCTTCTTTTCTTTATAGACTTTTACGGCTTTTCCATAGCCTGTCATTGACTGTATCATAACTTGTTTGACGTTAAATTTCTGCAAAAGTACAATTTTTGCACGAAAAAAGAGTAAATTTGCAGCTCAAATTGATAAGATTTTTATTGATGTCTTGTATTCTGAACATAGAAACGAGCACAGATGTGTGCTCTATTGCTGTAAGCAAAGATGGGGCATGTGTCTTTGAACGAGTCGATCATAGCGGTCCTAACCATGCTGTAAAACTGGGTGTATACGTAGATGAGGCTTTGGCTTTTGTTGATAGCCACCTTATGACGTTAGATGCCGTGGCGGTTAGCTCTGGTCCCGGCTCTTATACAGGTCTTCGCATTGGTGTCTCAATGGCAAAGGGTGTATGTTACGGCAGGGGTATTAAATTGCTTGGCGTGCCTACGTTGAGATTACTTGCCGTACCAGTCTTGTTGACAAAGGAAATAGAAGATGATGCTTTGCTGTGTCCGATGCTTGATGCGCGAAGGATGGAGGTGTATGCACAGATTCTAGACCGTTCTCTGAAAGAGGTAAGACCGGTTATGGCTGATGTCGTGGATGAAAACACATATAAGGAATTTCTCGATAAGCATCCAGTATATTTCTTTGGCAATGGCGCAGCTAAGTGTATGCCTGTCATCAATCATAAGAATGCACGCCTGATAAAGGGCATCGAGCCGTTGGCGAAGAATATGTTTCCTTTGTCTGAAAGGCTGTTCTTTGATGAGCAGTTTGAGGATGTTGCTTATTTTGTGCCGTTCTACTTGAAAGACTTTGTCGCTAAACCTTCGAAGAAACTATTATAAACATGGAAGATATGAACATAGATGGATTAGATTACAACACACAACGTGAGAAGCTTCTCTTGCCAGAGTATGGGAGGGAGATTCAGAAGATGGTGGATTATGCGGTATCTTTACCGGAAAAGGAAGACCGGCAGCGTTGTGCAGAGACCATCATTGCTATTATGAACCGAATGTTCCCGCAAAACAGGGTGAATGACAATTACGAGCAGAAGTTATGGGACCATCTGGCACTGATGAGTAATTTCAAGCTGGATATCGATTACCCGTATGATGTGTCGCAGGCATTGAAAATTGCTTCTAAACCGTCTCCGATGGCTTATCCTGTAGACGATATTCCTGTGCGTCATTATGGGAGACTGATGTTTGAGGTCTTTAATAAACTCAAGGAAATGGAACCCGGTGAGGAACGCGAGGCTCTCGTGAGAATGACCGCTAACCAAATGAAGCGCTCATTGATGCAGTGGGGACACAGCTCTTCCGCTGATGAGAAGGTAGCTGCCGACCTTGCCCGATATACTGGCGGGAAGATACAATTGGACCTTGATACGTTTAAGTTTGATAAGATAAACGAACGGGAAGCGACTGATAATCGTCGTAAGAAAAAGTAAGCATATGGAGTCATTCTTGATAGAAGGTGGACATCGCTTATGTGGCACGATTGTGCCACAAGGTGCCAAAAACGAGGCTTTGGAAGTTATCAGTGCAGTGTTGCTGACTGATGAGGAGGTCTCTATTTCTAATATTCCAGATATCCTTGATGTGAACAATCTGATTAAATTGTTACAGGATATGGGGGTGAAGGTTAGTAGGAAGAGTCGGCACGACTATACCTTTCAGGCAGACTGCTTGAACCTGGACTATCTGCAGAGTGATGAGTTCGTAAAGAAATGCTCCTCGCTAAGAGGTAGCGTACTGATGTTCGGACCCTTGCTCGGACGTTTCGGAAAGGCAACGATTGCTAAGCCGGGTGGCGATAAGATAGGTCGTCGGCGATTAGATACCCATTTCCTTGGATTCAAATATCTTGGCGCGAAATTTGAGCATGAGGACGAACGTAACGTCTATCATATAATGGCAAAGAAACTTAAAGGCTGTTATATGCTTCTTGATGAGGCTTCTGTAACTGGCACTGCCAATATCATTATGGCAGCAGTGCTTGCGGAGGGGACAACAACTATATATAATGCTGCTTGTGAGCCATATATCCAACAATTATGTCATTTGCTGAACACAATGGGTGCAAGGATTAGTGGTATAGGCTCAAACCTGCTTACTATTGTTGGAGTGAGAAAATTGCATGGCGCAAGCCATGTCATATTACCTGACATGATAGAGGTGGGCTCGTTTATAGGTATGGCAGCTATGGTAGGCGATGGCGTGCGTATAAAGGATGTGTCTGTAAAGAACCTGGGAATTATTCCAGACACTTTCAAACGCTTGGGAATTAAGATAAAAATCGAGGGTGATGACATTTTCATTCCGAAACAGCCGTCGTATGTTATAGAGTCGTTTATTGATGGTACGATAATGACTCTGGCTGATGCTCCATGGCCGGGGTTGACTCCCGACCTGTTGTCGGTTCTTCTTGTAGTGGCTACACAGGCAAAAGGTAGTGTGTTGTTCCATCAAAAGATGTTCGAAAGCCGCCTGTTCTTTGTTGATAAGCTCATTGACATGGGAGCGCAGATAATACTCTGTGACCCTCACAGGGCTGTGGTAATAGGTCATGACCATAAGAAACTGCTCAGGGCAGGCAGAATGACAAGCCCGGATATCCGGGCGGGAATAGCATTGCTCATTGCTGCTATGAGTGCAAAAGGAACAAGCCGTATAGCCAATATCGCTCAGATAGACCGCGGCTATGAGAATATAGAGCAGCGCTTGAATGACTTGGGTGCTTGTATTAAACGTGTTAATGACTAAGACATGATAAAGGCTGAGGATGTTTTTAAAATCGGTAAGCTAGGAAAACCGCATGGCTTCAAGGGCGAGATGTCATTCTTCTTTGATGATGATGTCTTTGATACAGTAGATGCCGATTATCTGATATTAGACATAGATGGCATTCTCGTGCCTTTTTTCATGGAAGAGTATCGTTTCCGCTCTGATTCAACAGCTCTGATAAAGTTCTTGGATGTAGATACTCGTGACAATGCTCAGGAGCTGACAAATTGTGATGTTTACTTTCCTTACGCATTGACGGGACAGCGTCAGCAACAGATCTCATGGAACAGGATAATTGGTTTTAATCTGGTTGATGGCGAAACGGGAACGTCTGTTGGTGTGATTGAGGCAGTTGACGATAGTACTGTCAATGTGCTGTTTGCAGTTCGTACGGCTGAGAGAAAGGAGATTCTGATTCCTGCGTCTGAAGAGCTGATTCTGGAGGTTGATATGGAGAAACGTGTTATTAAAGCGATTATTCCTGATGGACTGTTGCAAATATAAATGTATTATACAATGGTGGAGACAACAATAAAACAACAAATATGTATCCTTGGCTCGACTGGTAGCATCGGAACTCAGGCTTTGGATGTTATTGAACAACATGCAGACCGATATGAGGTGTATTGCCTAACTGCTAATAACCGCTGGAAAGAGCTGGTGGAGCAGGCAAGGAAGTTTAAGCCGGCGGCAGTGGTTATCGTCAATGAAGACCATTATGATAATGTTCGCAGTGCTCTAAGCGATACAGATGTAAAGGTGTATTCCGGAGCAAAGGCTTTGAATGAGATTGTCGAGGCCGCTCCTATTGATATGGTGCTTACTGCCATGGTGGGTTTCTCTGGACTTACACCTACCATCCATGCGATAAAGGCTCATAAAAAAATATGTCTCGCAAATAAGGAAACACTTGTAGTGGCTGGTGAGCTTATTTGTAATCTGGCTCAGGAACACCATGTCCCAATCCTGCCAGTCGACAGTGAACATTCTGCCATATTCCAGAGCTTGGTGGGAGAAGGGGACAATGGTATAGAGAAGATATTGCTGACATGTTCCGGAGGACCTTTCCGTAACCTTAGCATTGAACAGCTGCAAACAGTGACTGCGGCTGATGCTCTGAAACATCCTACATGGGATATGGGTGCCAAGATCACGATTGACTCTGCCTCACTTATGAACAAGGGATTTGAGGTTATTGAGGCGAAATGGCTCTTTGGCGTTCCTGTTGATAAAATTCAGGTCCTTATTCATCCGCAGAGTATTGTGCATAGTGCCGTGCAGTTTTGCGATGGGTCTGTTAAGGCTCAATTAGGGGTGCCTGATATGCGATTGCCAATTCAATATGCATTCTCTTTCCCCGAGCGGCTTTCTCTGAGTGGTGACCGCCTTGACTTGTTTAAGGCTCATGATTTAGAGTTCATACAGCCTGATATGGAGAAGTTCCGTTGTCTGGCTTTGGCGTTTGAGGCGATAAGGCAGGGTGGCAATATGCCTTGTATCGTCAATGCCGCAAATGAGATCGTCAATGCCGGATTCCGTAAAGGTGAATGCTCATTCCTACAGATGGCTGATATCATTGAAAAGACAATGGTAAAGGCTACTTTTGATATGCGTCCGGATGAAGATACGTATATTCGTACAGACGAGGAGGCACGGCTTATCGCTGCGGAACTGATGAGAGGGTAGTCTCTCATATATAAAACAATTGGGATATAAACGAAATATAAACAATTAAGATATTAAATAGAAAATTACTAAAGTTACATTATGGAAATATTTCTGATAAGACTGCTCCAGTTTATGCTGGCTATCTCACTCCTCGTACTTCTGCATGAGGGGGGACATTTCTTCTTCGCACGCCTGTTCGGAGTACGTGTGGATAAGTTCTACCTGTTTTTTGATCCTTGGTTCCATTTGTTTGAATGGAAACCAAAGAACTCCGATACTACCTATGGCATAGGCTGGTTGCCATTAGGCGGTTACTGTAAGATCGCAGGAATGATTGATGAAAGTATGGATACTGAGCAGATGAAACAGCCTGAGCAACCTTGGGAGTTCAGAAGCAAACCGGCATGGCAACGTCTCTTTATTATGATTGGCGGTGTCTTGGTTAATTTCCTTCTGGCTCTTTTCATCTATTCGATGATAATGTTCTCATGGGGTGACACTTATTATAAGGTGCAAGACATGAAGATGGGTATGAAGTTCAACACCGATGCAAAGGCTTTGGGATTCCAAGACCATGACATCTTGCTCGGTACGGACAAAGGCGAGTTCAAGGACTTCAGTGCAGACTTGTTCCGTGACATCTCTGAGGCTAAGCGCGTTGATGTGATTCGAAAAGGGAAGAGGATGAGTGTCAGTTTGCCTGGTGATCTGAACCTCCTTAATATGCTTAAGTCACAACCTGCGTTCGTAAGACCATTCATTCCGGCTGAGATTGACAGCGTGATGGGTGGCTCCCCTGCAATGAAAGCGGGTATTAAGGCTGGCGATAAGATCCTGGCAGTTAACGGTAAGGCTGTTGATTCCTGGAATGAGTATGATAATGAGCTCGGGAGACTGGAGGATGTAATGACCAGTGTGAACACAGCTAAAGATTCCTTGAAACTGCGTACTGTTGCTATCGCTTACTTACAGAAAGCTACGGGCAAGACTGACACAGTAAATGTCATGCTTACTCCAGAGCTGAAGTTGGGCGTCTTCCAGACAAATATTGCGACTTATTATAACACCACAACGGATGAGTTTGGGTTCTTTGAGAGCTTTCCGGCTGGAGTCAAATATGGGTGGAATGTGTTGAAGGGCTATGTTAGTGATATGCAATATGTCTTTACGGCTGATGGCGCCAAATCACTTGGCGGCTTTGGAGCCATAGGAAGTCTGTTCCCACCAACATGGGATTGGTATATGTTCTGGAAGATGACGGCTTTCTTAAGTATTATCCTTGCGTTTATGAATATTCTGCCAATACCTGCTCTTGACGGTGGACATGTTCTCTTCTTACTTTATGAGATGATTACACGCCGTAAGCCAAGTGAGAAGTTCATGATATATGCTGAGTATATAGGCATCTCTGTACTATTACTGCTTATGGTGGTAGCTAATCTCAATGATGTCCTACGATGGTTAGGTGTAATGTGATGCCAAAATAAATGCCACTACTCTCAACGAGCAGTGGCATTTACCTATGTTTAACTAAAAATCCTTTTCTGAATCAAAGGGAGCCTCACGGTTCACCTTTGTCATCCTTGAACAATCGTTAAACTCTACCTTAAACAAAAATAACTAAAAACCTAAATCTATTACTACTAACCTAAACAATCTATTAACCTTTTGACGATGCAAAGTTAGAAAGTTTTTGGATATGTTGCAATAGATAATGACCTTTTTTTATTGAAAAAGCATTCTTTCTTGATATAAATCAAGTCGTTGTGTGCGTACACATGGTTAATAATAGCCTAATTACACTCTTCTAATATGTTGATTTCTTATTTTTTTATTACTTTTGCACCATGAGAGTATTAATAGTAAGTACAAGTGATAATACTGGTGGTGCGGCTGTAGCGGCACATAGATTGTTGGATGCTTTAATAGAAAATGGTGTGTCCGCCAAGATGCTTGTGCGTGATAAGACGACTGATGACCCTAACGTCGTATCCTTAAACCGCAGATGGCTCTCTAAATGGTATTTTCTTTGGGAACGTTGGTGCATTTTTTTACACCTGAATTTCTCAAAGAAGAATCTATTTCAGATAGATACCGGACAGGCGGGACATGATATTACGAATCTGCCAGAGTATAAGGAAGCTGATATTATTCATCTCCATTGGATAAACCAGGGGATGTTGTCGCTAAAAGGAATTCAGAAAATCCTTGATAGTGGTAAGCCTGTAGTGTGGACAATGCATGATGCATGGCCTGCTACGGCTATATGTCACCTTACTCTTGGTTGCCTGAATTTCAATAATGAATGTTCAAACTGCAAATATCTCCCAAACGCATCCCTTACACATCGTGCCCTGCGATTCTGTCGCAGGTCTATTAGTGGCACTGACCTTTCCACTGGTAGCTATTCACATAATCTGTCTGTCAGTGTTTGGAGGCAGAAACAAAGCTTATATCGCTATGGGAAGATAGCGTTTGTGGCTTGTAGCAGGTGGCTGGCTGGTGAGGCAGTTAAGAGCAGACTGTTATCCAATGCTCGTGTCGTAAGCATTTCCAATCCAATTAATACGAGTGTTTTTCTGCGAAAAGACAAATTGTCTGCTCGTCAAAAGATGAGACTTCCAAGGGATATGCGACTAATATTGTTTGTGTCACAGCGAGTGGATAATGAGAATAAGGGTATGCACTTTCTTATAGAAGCTTGTCGGATACTTAAGAAATGTTACCCGGATTTCAAAAATGATACGGGGATCGTTGTCTTGGGCGGCAATTGTGATGAGGTCGCTTCCTCTTTTAGCTTTCCTGTATATCCTATGGGGTATGTTAGTGATACGAACAAAATTGTGGACATATATAATGCAGTGGATATGTTTGTCATGCCTTCTCTTTCGGAGAATCTTCCTAACACAATTATGGAGTCTATGGCTTGTGGAACCCCGTGTGTCGGTTTTAATGTCGGGGGTATCCCTGAAATGATTGACCACAAAAAGAACGGTTATGTGGCAGAGTATCGTGACAGTGTGGATTTGGCTAAAGGAATTCATTGGGTGCTTGAGGAGGCTGATTATGACTCTTTGTCTAAGGAGGCTGTCCTTAAAGTGATGCGGGAATATTCTGCACATACAGTTGCATCTCGATACAAAGAAGTTTATGAGGAAGCTTTGACTGCCAATAAATAAATGACTATGATACGATTCTCAATAATAACGGTAACATTTCAGGCTGCTAAAGTATGTGAGCGTACCTTTGATAGTGTCCTGAAACAGCGTTATACGCAGGTAGAGCATATTATTATAGATGGTGTATCTACTGACGGAACGGTTGCCTTGGCTGAGGCGTATGCCCAAAAGAACGATACGGAAAAGACAGGGCATGTGGTTCACTTTATATCTGAGCCAGATAAGGGACTATATGATGCCATGAACAAGGGTATTGAAATGGCTAAGGGTGACTATCTGGTCTTTCTCAATGCAGGTGATGTGTTTCCTTCTGAATCCACATTGGAGCAAATCGCGGAATGCGTGTTAGCTGGTGAGGAGATGCCGGCAGTGCTGTATGGTGATACGGATATAGTTGATGAGGACGGACGCTTCTTGCGCCATCGGCGGCTTTCACCTTCTGAGAGTCTGTCGTGGCGCTCATTTAAGTATGGTATGTTGGTATGTCATCAAGCTTTCTATGCGCGTACGGATATCGCAAAGTCTACACCTTATTATATTAAATATAAATACTCTGCTGATGTAGACTGGTGTATAAGGATAATGAAAAAAGCAGCGCAACGACAGTTGCCGTTGCGCTATATCAATTCTGTTGTCGTAAATTACCTTGATGGTGGGATGAGTATTCAGAACCACCGTGCTTCACTGAAGGAGAGATTCCATGTGATGGTCAGCCATTATGGTTGGTTCCAGACTATCATCATGCATGGATGGTTTCTCATCCGCTCTCTTATACGTTAGCTCTGGGTATACTTAACAAGCATGCCTTTTGACAATTGGGTATATCTGCCAATACGGTTCAGACGGCAGAAATTCTCAACGGTCATACCCAGCTTCTCTGCTACTGACTCTACGGTGTCACCGTTGCCTACAGTATACCAGTTTATCTCGTTCTTTGCAGATGCTGCCGGCTCGTGCATCTTGTCAAGGTTACGTGTGACGTCAGTGTTTGCCTGTGACACTGTTGCTTGCTTTCCCTGAATATTCTCTTTTGAATATGGTACGTTGTTCTTACCACGAAGAGCGGTAGCCTGAGCTGACTCACTCGCTACTGTGCTCTTGCGATATACGTAGAAGTCACCAGTAACGTCTTGATTGCGGAAGTCGAACATCAGTGACGGATTGATTGCTGTACCACAAAGGCGGGTCTCGAAGTGGAGGTGTGAGCCTGTGCTTCGACCGGTGTTGCCACCAAGACCGATAGGCTGTCCGGCACGAACTACCTGATTCTCATGTACCAGTTGCTTGGAGAGGTGACCATAAACGGTCTCCAAACCATTGTTGTGACGGATGACAACATAATTGCCATAGCCGCGTCCTTCATATCTTACGATACGTACCTTGCCTGAGAAGGCTGAGCGGATGGTGTCGCCAATATATACCTTGATGTCAAGACCTTTGTGCTGGCGTCCCCAACGATGACCGAAGCTACTTGTAATTACACGGCTCGGTGTTGGCATGTGGAATCCGCGAAGGTCAATCTTATACATGTCTGGCATAGGATATACGGCATGGGTTCTCTTGTTTTCCCACTCTTCGTATAATGATGATGAAGGGTTCTCAAAGTTTTCACGTTCTACCATGCTCTTGAAAGCAATGGAGTCTACTGTTTTCATCTTGCGGTCTACCGGTGCTTGACGAGCAATCAGGTCCTGAGCCGATGCAGACATAGACGCAAAAGTAAATACAGTTGTTAATGCAAATGTTTGAAATATTTTCTGTAAAATCATAATCCTATTTATTTATTAGGTTGTTATTTGATAATGGGAACAGTCTGTTGTTTCCCGAAAATCTCTTCCGTTGAACGCTACAAATGCCAACAAAAGAATCAAAAGACGGTGCAAAGGTAAGTATTTATTGCTGAAAAATGAAACGGATTAACAGATTTTATTGACTATTTAACAATAAATGATTTCCTTTATTGTGCTCGCAAACAGCTCGTAAAGCCTGTATTTATTGCGATTCTCTCCGTTTTGTGTGCTTTTGTCGCTAAGAGATGGCTGCCCAGTTAATATTAGTGTTTCTTAACGTTGCAAGCCTGTTCCACATCAACATGTATTCGTTTTTTTGACAGAGCGGATCGTCATCAATTATCTTTTGTGCCTCATCGCGTGCCATCTGTACTATCTGACCGTCACGGGCAATGTCGGCAATCTTCAAATCGAATGCCATTCCACTTTGTTGAGTTCCCTCAAGGTCGCCTGGACCGCGCAGCTTCAGGTCTGCCTCCGCGATTTGGAAACCGTCGTTCGTAGCGCACATGATGTTAATGCGCTTTGTGGTGTCGGCAGATAGTTTCACAGGGGTGACTAATATGCAATAGCTTTGGTCGGCACCGCGACCTACTCTGCCGCGCAACTGGTGTAGCTGTGACAAACCGAAGCGTTGGGCGTCGAGGATTACCATGACAGAGGCGTTGGGAACGTTTACTCCTACCTCAATAACCGTGGTCGATACGAGTATATGTGTCTCGCCTCTTACAAACTTCTGCATTTCTTCCTCCTTTATCTTGGGGTTCATCTTACCGTGCACCTTGCTTATGTTGAACTCAGGAAACACGTCTTTCAGGGACTCATAACCAGACTCCAGGTTCTTCAGGTCTATATTCTCGCTCTCTTGTATCAATGGGAATACTATATATACCTGACGTCCTTGGCGTATCTGTTGCCTGATACCGGCGTAAAGGCTCGACACCTGACTGTCATACTGATGGATGGTCTGTATCGGTTTCCTGCCTGGAGGAAGCTCGTCGATGACACTGACGTCAAGGTCTCCATAGATTGTCATCGCAAGGGTACGGGGTATCGGGGTGGCTGTCATTACGAGTATATGCGGAGGATTCTCACTTTTGTTCCATAGACGGGCTCGCTGGGCTACACCGAAGCGGTGCTGCTCGTCAATGACAGCTAAGCCAAGACGACGGAACTGTACGTTGTCTTCTATCACGGCATGGGTGCCTACAAGGATGTGAACCTCTCCTGATATCAGGGCATCGAGGATTGCCTGACGCTTCTTGCCTTTGACAATGCCGGTGAGTAGCTCCACACGCAGATTCATACCTCTCAGGAATTCTTTGATGGTTTGAAGGTGCTGCTCGGCAAGTATTTCTGTGGGTGCCATCATACATGCTTGGAAGCCGTTGTCAATGGCAATAAGCATGGACATCAAGGCTACAAGTGTCTTGCCTGAGCCTACGTCACCTTGTAGCAAACGGTTCATCTGTCTGCCACTACCCATGTCAGCGCGTATCTCGCGCATGACTCTTTTCTGGGCTCCGGTAAGCTCAAACGGGAGGTTGTTGTGATAGAACCAGTTGAAGATGTCTCCAACGTGCTGGAACACATAGCCGCGGTATTTGCGACGGTGGTCGCTGGCATAGCGCAGTATGTTGAGCTGTACGTAAAACAATTCCTCAAACTTCAGGCGCAGACGTGCGCGCTGGGTGTCCTCTGCTGTCTTGGGATAATGAATCTTTCGCATCGCGTCGTCACGGCTGACAAGTCGGAGACGGTCGGTGATGAATGCCGGCAAGGTCTCTGGCAATGGCTGTGACAGCTTCTGCAACATCGTCTTCACCAGTTTCTCCATGGCTCGGGACGTAAGACCATTCTTCTTCATCTTCTCCGTAGTCTGGTAGTAAGGCTGCATCCCCATGTCGGAGAGAGTCAGTTGACTGGCATCGTCAATGTCGGGATGGCTGAACTGGAACCTGCCGTTATATATTGTCGGCTTGCCGAAGATGATGTACTCATGATGGAGCTTATAGCTTTGGTAGATGTATTTCGTTCCGTTGAACCACACAAGGTCACATACTCCGTGACCGTCGGAGAAATGGGCTACAATACGTTTCTTGCGGTAACCCATGTCAAACTCCTCATAGCTGAGTATCTCGCCTTTGATTTGTACAAACGGCATGTCGGGGGTTAGCTCACTGATATGATACAGACGGCTGCGGTCGATATATTTGTAGGGATAGTACTCCAGTAAGTCACGGTACGACTCTATACCAAGCTCCTTGCTCAGTATGTCTTTCCTGCGTGGACCTACTCCCGGTAGGAATTTGATGTCTTGGTCAAGAACGTCTGTCATCTGCTCGTTTTAATCCGCAAGGATCTTTTCTGCTACCAACAGGTCGAAAGGTGTCGTTATCTTGATGTTCTCACGGTTGCCGTCGACCATTATGACTTTCCCGCCGAAGTGCTCTATCACCGAGGCGTCGTCAGTAAATGATTCCTGATACTCCTCACTGAATGCTTCTTTCGCAAGTGTGATGTCAAACACTTGAGGGGTCTGTACTATACGGTAGTCATCGCGTAAAACATTATAACCGCTGCCATCGCCTTCTATCTTTCGAAGTGTGTCGGTGACGGCAAGGACGGGAATGGCTGCCTGATGCGAGCGGGCTGCCTCAAAACAACGGGCAATGACGTCCACTGAGACAAAGGGACGCACTCCGTCGTGGATTCCTACAACACCCTTGGCGTCGTCGGGTATCACTGCTAACCCGTTCTTGGAGGAACCGAAACGTGTCGTTCCACCGTCAACGATGGTATGGGGAATGGTAAAGGAGTGTTGCTTACAGAGCTCCTGCCAGTAGGCTTGCTGCTCTTTCGGCAATACGAGGATTATGCTCAGATCCTGCCGATAGGCGTGAAACCGTGATATGGTGTGCATCAGAACGGGCTTGCCGCCAATGCACAGGAACTGCTTGGGTATGTCTGTGCCCATCCTAAGACCCTTGCCGCCGGCAACGATGATAATATAATCCATGATTATTATTTATCCGTTCATTAAATGGAGATAGCGCATGCCTTCAGCAACCTGCTCAGAGGTCTGGGAGTCTGTCAGCTGCCGTAGCAGCTCATAGCCGAAGGGGAAGGCTGCAGCGGGACCTTCTCCGGTGGTTACGTTTCCGTCTACTGTCACTAACTCTGCGGTGTATTCCGCATGGTCGAGGTATTGCTCAAACCCTGGGTAGCAGGTGGCGCGGCGACCGTCAAGAATGCCGAGCTTACCTAACACGAAGGGAGCGGCGCAGATAGCGGCTATGCGCTTGCCTGCTTTCGACTGGCGTAGCAGCACACGTCTCACACCGTCGTGCATGTCGAGGTTGGCGGCACCGGGCATCCCGCCTGGCAATATAACCAGGTCGGCATCGTCAAAGGTGTCTATGTCCTCAAAGGTCTTGTCGGCTCGTACCGTCACACCATGGGCTGCGTTCACTTCCAACCGTCCCATAATACTTACTGAAATTACCTCGACACTTCCACGACGTAGAATGTCGATAGGTGCTAACGCCTCAACTTCCTCGAAGCCGTCAGCAAGGAATACATATACTTTTGCCATATTATGTGAAAACTCTATTGCAAAGGTACTAAAGATTCTCCAAAATACCAAGTGACAAAACTCAAAACTTCCAAAAATTATCCTCCTGTGGTTAAATTTCACTAAACAACTGCAACATTTTATTGTTTTATCCGTCTAAATAATAACTTTGCGGAGCAAATACGTTAGAGATATTATAATATTATATGTTTAATTAAAGAAAGGGAAATAGAAATGAGAAAAAATCTTTTAGTAATGGTGATGGCAGGAGCATGCCTGCTCACTACAGGCTGTGCCAGCAAGAAGGAACTGGAGAACTGCCAGAATGAAAACAAGCAGCTTACTGCTGACTTCCAGAACACAAAGGAGCAGTTGGCTGCAAGTAACTCACGTGTCACAAGCCTTGAGGAACAGCTCGCACAGGCTAAGTCTGAAAATGCGAGACTGCAGCGCTCACTCGACAAGAGCTTGGGTATCGCAAGCCAGAACAATGTAAGCATTGAGAAACTTGTTGACCAGATTAATGAGTCTAACCAGTACATCCGTCATCTCGTTGAGGTGAAGAGCAAGAGTGACTCTCTTAACATGGTGCTTACAAACAATCTCACACGCTCTCTGTCTAAAGAGGAACTTAAGGAGGTTGACGTACAGGTGCTGAAAGGTGTAGTCTATATCTCACTGGCTGACAATATGCTCTATAAGAGCGGCTCGTATGAGATTAATGACCGTGCGCAGGAGACTCTGTCGAAGATTGCAAAGATCATCATGGATTATAATGACTATGATGTGCTCATCGAGGGTAACACCGATGACGTGCCAATCTCTAAGACTAACATCCGTAACAACTGGGACCTCTCATGTCTGCGCGCATCAAGTGTGGTTCAGGAACTGCAGAACCGTTATGGTGTAGACCCGAAGAGACTTACCGCAGGTGGTAGGGGCGAGTATAACCCGATTGCGACTAACACAACTGATGCTGGCAAGCAGCGTAACCGTCGTACTCAGATCATCATCACTCCGAAACTTGACCAGTTCATGGATCTTATCGACAAGGCTCCAGAGGAATGACAATAACTGTCATTCGCCCCATGAGTCTACAACTACCTTCTTGAACATGCCTTCGTGAGTGCGTAATAGGAAGACGTAACGCTCTCCTCGCACGAAAGAATATTGCCGAAAGGCGTCAAAAGTGTAGATTTCATCGCTATTAATGCTTAAAATAATGTCACCCTGCCGGAACCCGTTCCGGTAGGGTGTACTGTTGTAACGTACCACCCCAACCATCGCTCTGCCGTTGTGGGGCACATACGATATGTCTTGTAACTTGTTGTCAATGGTAATCTCGGCGCGATCCTCGAAGGGGATAAACGTGAGGGTCTTGCGCTTGGGGTCGATGACGACAGAGCCGTATGAGAGTAGGGGAGCGCCGATCTTCGAGCTGCCTTGGGTGGTATGGGTGTGAATGTCGCGGAAAACCATCTCGCCCCATGGCAGACAGGGGATGGTGAGATAGCTTATCGTACGATGTTCTTCTGTACCGTGATGGGCTATGGCTGACTGACCGTGGGTCTCTTCCTCTATAAACCCGGAAACACTGTCATCTCTCTTCCTCATACGCTCAAGACTACCGTCATTGATGACGAGAAACTCGGGACTGCCGGTGTCGAACAGCATCTCTTCCTTCTGTTTGTTAAAAGGGTAAAGGCTGACGTAAGGCACGAAACGGCGAAGGCGGTAGCGTATCACATAGCCGCCATCGGCCGAGAAACAGTGTTTGTCGTTTGAGACGACAAGCACTTTCTCATGCGTGTCTATCTTGGCATGTGTACCTTTGTTAAACAGGTCGAACCCAATGATGCCGTCATAGCGATACTGCCCTTTTGGACGTTTAAGGAGCACGCAGGTATAGTTGCCGATGGAAAGGTTCCCTATACGCATCTCTGGCAGACGTACCACGGGAATGGTGTCTGTCTTGCCGTTGGCGTCGCGTGACTCTACGTTGCCGACAGGGTTGCTGTATCTTATCGGACCGTCAACATATACCACGCCCTGACTGGAGCCAGTGTCAAGGTTGAAAACGTATTGCCGTCCGTCAATGCTGACGGTAAGGTATATCTGCCCGTCCTCTATGATAATAGGTATAGTGTCGGTGAAGTTCGTAGGCGACAGCGTAAAGTCGGTTGAATAACGGTGCATACCGTCATTCTTCTGAGCATTTGCCCATAATCCGGCCAAAGCTGCCATCAACGTTGTCAGTATACGAGTGCATAACATACGACAAAGATAGACAAAAAGATGTAATCTCCAAAACAAAGATGAGGAAATAATCAAAAATAAGGCTGAAACGTTTTGGAAACTTTACTGTATGATCACACTAAAACAGTGTTTTGCTACATCTATTCTCGCACGAGGAGATGTATGGGTTTTCGTAAACAATTGATTTATATCAATTTTCAGCAAAATGATGGTGATGAGTGACTTATTGTGAAATCTAAAAAAATGTCAACACGGCCTCTCTTCCAAGGAGATATAGTATAAGTGCAAAATACTGAAAATAAAGGAGTTATAATTTTTCTTGGGTTATTTGGTGGTGTTATTGTAATGTTAAAATATCAATATTGATTTGTTAATTGATTTCGATTTTCTTTGCTTTTTTAAGGAATAATCGTACCTTTGCAGCGGTTTATACAATGAAAAGAACATCTCCTTGGAAGAGATGTATTGTTCGAATTATTTCATATCAGTCTGATGTTTAGGGTAAAGAATCGGGATTATACAACGTTTTCACTTGCGTACATTATTTATATAAGTATGCAAGGTGATTATGTCTGTACCCGTAACAGCTCGTGAGGGTAGTGCTTGCCCCAAGACTGAATGTTTTATCGCAGGCTCTTAGCCGCGAGGTCATCGAGCCTGTGCTTTTTCTCTCTAACCTTCCATTAAGATGGAACGGAACTACAATGCAAAAATCAATTTACAACGAAAATAATAACAATTAAAATAATTCAAGCAAAATGAAAAAGTATTTACTTACTTTAATCGTGCTCGTCTGCGCCGTAACTGGAGCGTGGGCAATAACCATTGGGACGGTTACAGATGGAGCTGTAACTATCTCCAATGTAAGCGCAGGCGAACTGGCAAGTGCCGATTTGTCTTCAGTCGCAGCAGCAACAAGCATCACTGTTACAGGAGAACTTAATGATGCCGACTTGCAGGCATTGAGCGCTTTCAGCAGCGCTAACTACGTCGACCTCTCGGGCATAACCATAGCAAGCGGGGCGACTATCACGAGTGCAAAGTTTACAGCCGGTTCCCCCAATACAGGAGTTCGCACAGAGGCTGCAATCCTGCTGCCCACGACGACTACCACCACAGACGTCTACGCATTCCAGCAGACTGGAAATACCGTGGCTTATTTTACGGCAATCAACGAGCTGAGTGTTGCGTCTGAGAAAGCAGCCGTGCAGTATCTTGCATCAGCGGTAACTACGAGCACACGTATACTGCTGGCTCCGAAATATGACAACACTGGAGCCATGGATGCCAGTCCGTATCTTACGCCAAACACCCAGAATCAAGACACCGACTTCATAACACACCTTGGTGCCCTCCACGCTGCAAGCATTGATTTCACATGGATGAACGGCAGCGACATAACAAACATGGCAAGCCAACTGGTAAACCTGAGCAACGACACCCACTATCTGGTGATACCTTCCAATAATTCTAGCACGTACAATGCCAACTGGGACCCGACAAAATATACATACAACAGCAACGTATGGGCTGTCAGCACATATTTCGGCACGGCTACACCCTACTCTATGCAGGGAGACTTCGGCGGAAGACAATATAGTAGCACTTTCTACTCAAGCCAGACATATCCGTTCTCGCCCGACGAGAGCGCACAGGCCGGCAACTTCACCAAGATATTGCAGTCGGGACACCTCTCCGACATCTTCTCTTATATGTCTGCCCAGCAGAAGAGCGCAGGTGTGAGTGCATTCTACGGAGAGATAACATCTGCCGACATGGCTGCCATCACTGCAACCAACTGCTCCAGCAAGTATATAGATTTCTCACGTGCTACGTTTAACGGCACAACCATTGCTGCCCTCCCAAGTACGGCGGTAAACTACATTGAGTTGCCATATGACACCGACATTACCACGCTCTCTGCAAGTAACTTCAAGAGCAACGTAAAGGAGGCAGTTGCCGTAGATGTCACTAACGGCAACATGTACGGATACAGCTCGGCTACGTCGAACGGCACGCTCGAACATATACTCGCCTATGATAACAAGTGGCAGGAAACCGTAAGCACAGGAGTATATACCGTTACAGGTACTCTTAAGCTTGAAGGCACATACAACGACGTGTTCGGAACGGCATACCAATACGGAAATGCCAACCAGAAGCTACAGCCTGTGACGCTCGACCTTTCAGCTGCATCGTTCCCAAGCTTTACATCGAACATCTTTAAGTATAATGCACAGCTAACAGATAAGAATACAAAAAATGCAAGTGGTAATGAGTTGTTCCGTTACACTACTACCTATTCTGTATCAAGTGGCAATGAGAGTGCTGCTTGTTCCGTTGACAACAACTTCGATTGTGAGGGTAACGGACTGGCAAACCTCTATACAATGAATTCTACTCTTACATCGGTAAGCTTGCCTACAGATGCCAATACGACAACTCTTCCTTCAATGTCGTTCTACAACTGTTCAGGCATCACAGGAACACTTACTGTTCCTGCCAACTTCAAGACTATCGGTGCAGCTGTATTTGGTGGATGTAGCCATATCGAGACTCTCGATATAGAAGGAGCCACGCTGATGGGTGTTGCTGCTTGTGCAAACATGGCGGCTCTCTCTACGGCAGCATTGCCAGGAACCCTTGAGAAGATACCTGACTTCTGCTTCACGGTATGTACCTCGCTGATGACTATCGACCTTCCTGAAGGCTTGAAGTATATCGGTATTGGTGCATTCAAGGCAAACTCTGGTGCCACAACACAGATTCGCGCCATCCGTTTCCCGAACACTCTGGAGCGTATTGAATGCGAGGCTTTCGTTGAGAACCACTATCTTACTGTGCTCTCTTTCCCAGCCAGTTTGCAATATATCGGTACTGCTTGCTTTAATAACAGCCAGCACATCACCGACGTATATTTCCTCGGAACCACACCGCCAGTTATCGAGAAGGATGCATTCGACGGACGTACCACTGGTCAGGGACAGGGACGTACCAACTCAACTTACGAGACAACATGTGACGGCAAGAAGGCTGTTTCACGCTACTACTATAATGGAAATGCAGATGCTTCTACCGTGACTGGCTTCGCCGACGACCGTGCCATCCTGCACTATCCGAAGGTAGCTCAGGAAGCGTCTTATGCAAGTACCGCTACCACCTTTACGGCAGAAGAGGCTGCAGCATATAACGCTGCGCAGGCTGCTGATGCTGTAACTCTCTATACTGATGCTGAATGCACCACACCATTGACAGGAACTGCCGAGGCTGGTACAACCTACTATAAGAAGACGACAACAGAAGCATCAACTGGTACAGAGACATCAAAGTCGGTAAGTGGTGTGACTACATACTATAGTGCTTCTACAGTAGCTGCGAACGAAGAGGCTACGCCAAAAATAAGTTGCTCTGGTGGTACAAACTACTATTATGAGAATGGGACGACACCTGTTTGGCAGTCTACTCAGTCACCGGTTGACGGAGTTTCGCAGTATTACTCTTCTCAGAACATAACTGCCACGGTTACACCGACGCTGAACACAACATACTATTACATGACTGGTAATACCGTGGACGTTTATAGTAGTACGTACGCTCCTGTTGCCAACGTAAGTACTTACTATACCGACAATACGGGAAACAATACTGTAGCTCCTGAGTTGGCTGATTATCCTAATTACTATCGTAAGACAGGCAATACTGTGAATGTTTATACAGGCACATGGTCTCACGTGCCAGGTACTACAACATACTATGATGCTGATGGAGGGAGCGTTGTCAATGATGTGTTACTTTCTACAAACGAAGGTACGTGGTACTATCAGAACGGTACTGCTACGTATTCAACTTCTGTAGGTGTTGCTGGTGTTTATACATACTACACAGACAACACGTTGGAAACAGAGGCAGTACTGAATATTAATTCTTATAACAGAAAGATTTACTATTATGACACTGCCAACAGCACCTATGTTGAAACAACATCCTTTGTAGATGGAGTTGATAAGTACTACTGCAATAATGGTAGTGCGGAGACACCAGCATACACAGAGATTAATGTAAATCAAATCTCCTTAGACAGCTCAAACGGCACTTACTACTACTCTGGTCCAGGATACACCTCCACAACGAAACTGCAAAGTGGTGTGGACACATACTACCACGAGAGTGGTGGAACATATACAGCAGCCAACCAGGTTTCGTTCTCTACTCAATACTGGTATGTTTCTGGCACCACAGACGAGTATGTACGTATAACCACATGGGATCCTACAGAAACATACTACGCTCAATCTGGCACGACCTATACAGTGGCTACTCCTACATCTTTCAAGCATAGCTATTGGTATTTCTCAGGCACTACCGATGAGTATGCATCGATTACCACTTGGGATCCGAGTAAGACATATTACACCAAAAACGAGAGTTGGGATGGTACCGTCACTTATTCTGTTGCAAGTCCGAGCTTCAACACCACATATTATTATTTCCTTACGACGAGTCCAAACTACTCCTCTGCTTGCGATAACGCATACAACCCTGCAACAACGTACTATACTGACGGCAACGGACAGAATGTGGCATCAACAGTAAACTTCGATGGCACTTATTACTATAAGGCATTAGTGACAACAACAACCACAGCTACGGCTGAGGATATTGCCACATACAACTATCAGCAGAAAACGTATGCAACAGAGTCTGAAGGCACTTATACTACAGTATCAACTGTTTCGGCAGGTACTTCTTACTATGAGGTAACCTCTGAAGGAAGCTCTGACCTGTATGGCGATCTCTTTACCGTTCCTTCACGTAACGATAGCTGGCAGGCTAATGGCGGATATGTTGCATTGGAAGGTACCGATGCTTCCGCTCCTTCTTGTGGCGATTACTATTATGGTGAGTTGGCTTACTGGCCACCGGGATACTGGCAGGATGCAGACCAGACTTATGGCAATAGCCCATATGCAGGCGTAAAACAGTTCCTGCTCGTTGACGGCTACACCGTTTCAGAAGAGGAGCCAACCCCTGTTGTACCTGTAGAGCATATCAAGAAGGATGTTTGGTACACGGCTTGCTTCCCATTCCCGTTGACAGAGGTGCAGATTAACACTACGTTTGGTCCTAACTCTGAGGTGGCAGAATTCTACTCTGTAACTCCGAGAACAGATGGTACTCCTGGTGTGATCTTCGTGTTCAAGACCAACAAGACTTCCAAAGCGATGATGGCTCACAAGGCTTATATGATTCACCCAGCTTCTGGTAGAGTGGATGCATACGGAAATCCTGCCGAGACAACCTTTACTCTTGTAGGTCTGGATGTGGACAACGCTGCTTTCACTGCTGACCCATCAACAATATTCTATGTAAACAGAACCAATGGCAATGCTATCGCCAACCCTGGTAAGGCTGTGACAAGTGATGCGATAGGTGAAACACATGTAGAAGGGGTAAACGGCAACTCTTTCAAGACTGGTGACAACTTCGTATTCACTGCTACTACCCACCACGACAACTACAACTGGGATCTGTTCACTGAATCAAATGGAACCAACCGTTCCGGTACACGTATCCTGACACCTCAGTGGAGCTTCTTCCTCGGAACGAAGGCTGGTGAGACTTATCCTCGTTTCTTCCGTCAGGCTGCATCAGAGGACGCTGACCGCGATGCGGGTCTGTGGCGTAAGAACACTGCCATCATCCTTCCTCCAGGATCTACCTACAACGATGCTGACACAACTCGTATTATGCCTAATGCATTTACGAATGCTGATCCTTCTTACTCATACATGACATTCAAGTCAGGATACACCTGTCCGAAGTATGTTTATCAGGATAAAGAAGGTGTTGGTAATGCTAAGGCTCAGTCATCCATAGAGATTATGATTGTTGATGACTGGGAGCACGATGGCATCAACGGTGAGACAACTGGTATCACGGAACTCAAAGATGATGAAGAGGAAATCTCTGTTCCTAAGAGATTACAGGGACGTGTCTTCAGTATATCAGGACAGTATATGGGTAATAGTCTCAAAGGTCTTGCCCCAGGTGTATACATCGTCGATGGTAAGAAATATCTTGTAAAATAGACATTAGAAAGGATGTAATTATGAAGAAGATATATTTACAGCCACTTGTTGATGTGACACATGTTAGATTTGAGGGGAATTTGCTTAGTGGAACAAATAATCCTCAGGATCAGTCTCAGCATGGAGAAGGTGGTGAATTTCAGAATGAGGGAAAAGATAAAGACCCTTATGATGATGACGACGACTACGGAGAAATAGACACACAGGGCAAGTCTTGGGATGACTTCAACCTCCCAGGATGGGAAGACTAACAAAGTTATTTATTACAACTCAATAGAAGAGGTCACTTCTGGTTTCCACAGAGGTGACCTCTCCTGTTTTACGCTTATCCTCACCTGTCACGTAAAGTGTGGTATGTCACTGAATGGTGTTTGCCAAGCCGGATGACATGCCTTCATCCCCATCAGTGTGGGATGAGTGACTATTCCTGCTCTATCTCCTCCTTGCTTAGTCCCGTAATACGG
>ERZ842401.140-NODE-140-length-94082-cov-9.041201_pt1 | contig 94082 bp, 103 predicted proteins | sample MGYA00521270_ERZ842401 | MGnify/ENA primary metagenome ERZ842401 (study PRJEB31892, sample SAMEA3878208) | bioreactor metagenome | biome: Moose rumen | place: Sweden | collected 2011-10 | study: EMG produced TPA metagenomics assembly of the PRJEB12797 data set... | reverse complement strand
TAAACTTTTTGTTTGTACTTGTTCGACTCTCACTTCGTTCGTGCCTGTCGGGCTACGCCCTCGCATTATACGGCAACGCTCTCAAGTAAAACAAAAGATAAACTTTTTGTTTGTACTTGTTCGACTCTCACTTCGTTCGTGCCTGTCGGGCTACGCCCTCGCATTATACGGCAACGCTCTCAAGTAAAACAAAAGATAAACTTTTTGTTTGTACTTGTTCGACTCTCACTTCGTTCGTGCCTATGCTCGGGCTACTAGAAATGCATATCAAGCTTTGATTGACGCCCATTAACTTTTTCATCTTCAAGACGCATTAATGAACCAATTGTAAAATTCTGAGCAACCGTTTTATTTATCTCAAAAGCGACATCCCCATTAAAGACTTCTTCATTTTCTTCCAGAAAATTAAACAACGGCTCGGTTGGAGCTTTTATTAAATTCTCCAACGATTGTTCTGCTTGTTTAATTGTCCTTTCAGGAACCTGTATATTGAACCCGAAAGGTTTATAAGGTCTGTTAAAACTGAATTGTGAATTTTCTGCCATGATATAGTCCTCTTAAAATTTTCATTATTATATTTCTCGGACTTTTTAACCAAAAAGTTTAATAATTTACCCTTTTTATTAAAATTTGTTTACATTATAAACTATTCGTTATGATATTATGTTGATATGAAAACACTAAAAGACTTTGAAAAAGATTTAAGCAAATGTTCAAAGTGCGGACAATGCCAAATTGCATGCCCGATATATAAACTAACTCACAATGAATGCACCGTAAGCCGAGGCAAATTTATGATGCTTCACGGTGTAACCCAAGGCGAACTTAAATTCTCAAAAAAAATAAATAAATACCTTGATATGTGCCTCAAATGCGGAAAATGTTCTCAATATTGCCCCGCAGGAATTGATGTGATAGAAATTTTTAATCACGCAAAACACGACTACATGAAAAATACACTCTCAGGTAAAATAATAAACTTCTTACAAAGCAGGCTGATATTTTCTAACATAATAAATATCGGGAAATTATTATTTAACAAAAAACGAAATATTATAACCGACAGTCAATCCGAGAAGAAATTAAAACTTCTGTATTTCAAAGGTTGTGTAAATCAAATAACACCTAACACAGACAAATATTTAAAAAAAATCTTTCATAATAGCGATATAGAGATACTCACTCCCGATTTTGACTGCTGCGGATTACCGTTTCTGTCAGAAGGAAACCTCGAAAGATTTGAACAAACCGCACAATACAATATTGAAAAACTTAATTGCAATTATGATTATATAGTAACAGATTGTGCAAGCTGCGAAGATACATTGCTAAGTTATAACAAATACCTCAAATGTAATATCTCTGCCGATAAATCACTAAACTGGGGAGATATAATTGCATTAAAAAACATTAAATTCAAATTTAACAAACCACTAAAAGTTACTTTCCATAAACCCTGCCATCTGAAAAATGATTTCTTTTTTGAACATATAATGAAAAATTGTTCAAATATTGAATATATAAAAATGGATGATTATGATGAATGCTGCGGATTGGCAGGAAGTTTTACAATTAAAAACAGAAAATTATCTAAAGAATTATCAAAAAATAAAGCATTAAATATTCAAAAAACAAATGCCGATTATGTCATAACTTCATGTCCTGCCTGTATATTAGGATTAAAGCAAGGCTTGAAACTAATTAATAACAAAAAAACAAAAGCAATAAGCCTTATAGAGTTTCTGTCAAAATCCGAAATTGAAAATTTTAAATAACGAACTTTTGTAATATAATTATTACATATGGCTAAAACAAATTTTGATTATTTAAAAGAAACAGATAAAGATTTATACGAAATAATTATTGATGCCGAAAAATTGTATCGGGGAGAATTTTTTGAGCAATGTATGGGGCAAACAAGGCGTTTTGGCGAACACATATGCCGTAATGTTCTTGGTGCGAAACGCACAAATGAAATAACTTTTGATGAAATGCTTGCAACCTTGAAAGATAAATCAAATCACAGCGAGCAGGAAAAAGAATTTATTGATGATTTATATTTTTTAAAAAAACAAGGAAATTTATCCGTACATTCAGGCAGCGTAAGCAAAAATGCAACAACCGCTCTTGAATGCCTGCAAAGAGCTTTTGAAGCAGGAATTAATTATGCGGTATTTTATAAAAAATCCAATTCCGACATATTAAAATTAACATACGATACAGAATTGCTTATTACCGGTCATCCTGCAAAAAAATCACTATCAGATAAATATTTAGAAGCAAAAGAACAGGCTCAAAAAAATACCACTAAGAAAAATTCGAATAAAAATACCAAAAAATCTAAGCCACAAGTAGCCTCTATGAACTCTGTCCCACGAAAAGAAGGAATTTCAAAATACTGGATAGTTGTTGGGATATTTTTAATTATCGCAATGATTACCGCTATTTATATTCTACTTTAACCTGAGGAGCCTTTACTGCCGCCCAGGCTTTCACATCCCCGCGTTCATACCGTATAAGGAAATATCTCCCATCTTTATTATATTCAATAGAAGCTTCCTGATATATTTGTTCTTCCGTATCAACAGGCGGCATACCTTTACGCTCACGCTTACGGTTTGTTTTCCAAATTTCTTTATCTTTTTTCATTTTTTCTTTTAAAGATTTTCTGTCATGAACCTGTGGTTTTTCGTCCATAGTTACTTCAAGCTTAAAAACAGGAATTATTGCTCTTAGTTCTTTGGCTTCCAATAAAAGAAGAAATTGCCTGTCATCAGAAAGTGCAAGTTCATAATGACCCGCCGGAATATAATTCCCTTTTGCATCTTCTAACTCATCAACAATAACAAGTGTCGGATAAGAAGATTCCCTTAATCCGTAACGATAAACCGCATCAGTACCCTCTACAAGTCCTGATGTAATTGTCGGGAACTGAGGATAGACTCTGGTTTCGGAGTGCATAATTTCATTTTGAAAATACATGCCTTCAAGAATCATTATAACCTCTCTAATGTTTTTTTAACGGCATTTTTTATTTCGTCAAAATTTTTATCTAAAGCTTTTTCTCCACCGACAAATATTAACGAAAGAAATTTGTCAGATTCATATAAATTATTTTCTATTAATAATTGCCTGTAACTTTCACGCATTAAACGCTTCAGCCGATTTCTGCGAACCGCGCGTTTATGAACCTTTTTGCTGACAACAAAACCGACTTTTGTCGGAACATCCTCTTTTTTTTCAATCCCCGCAAACAAAGTTACTCCACCCGAATGGGAGGAGTGTTTAACTTTATATGTTGCTTTGAAAGCGGTTCTTTTTTTTAATCTGTACTGTTTTGGAAGCATAACGAATAACCTATACAATTTACTGTATGAGATTCTCCGCACTTCGTCATTCTGAGGGCTTTAGCCCGAAGAATCTCTTTATTCAGAATGACTTTTTATTACTATGCTCTTTCCTTTGCAGTAATAGCCAATTTATGACGACCTTTGGCACGACGTCTGTTTAATACTTCTCTGCCGCCAGGAGTAGCCATTCTTGCTCTGAACCCGCTTACATTTTGTCTTTTTCTTTTAGTTCCTTCTAGTGTACGTTTCATTTTTATTTCCTTTGCTATTTTTATCGTATAATACAGATGTTATAGTAAACAAAATAAATAGTCAATAAAATAAGAGAGGAATAGTTAAATATTATGAAGCAAACAGGTTTTATCGGATGCGGCAAAATGGCAGGCGCAATTATTAGTGCAATTAAAAATGAATATAAAGTTGTCGGCTCTGAATTCAATGAGGAATTTGCAAAAGCAGCATCAGATAAATTGGGAATTGAAGTATATTCCGATAACAAAAAATTAGCTTCAGAATCAGATATTATTTTTATTGCAACAAAACCTAATCAGGAAATACCGGTTCTTGAAGAAATAAAAAATGTGATAACAGCAGAAAAACTTGTTGTTTCAATTTGTGCAGGTGTTACAATTCAAAAAATTGAAAAAGTAATAGAAAATGCAAGGGTAATAAGAATTATGCCAAACACCCCTGCTCTTGTTAAACTTGGAATGTTCGGAATCTGTGCAGGTACAAAAGCAACAAAAGAAGATGTCGAATTTATTGAAAATTTATTATCACAAATAGGTAAATGTATTAGTGTAACCGAGCCGCAAATGGACATTGTTACCGCAATTTCCGGTTCAGGCCCCGCATTTTTCTATCAGGTTATAGAAGATATGGCGCGTGCAGGCGAGAAACTCGGACTTGAATACGAAAAATCACTAACCCTTGCAACACAGACAGCGTTAGGCTCTGCTCAAATGATATTTAACAGGGGCGAAACTCCTGTTCAAACTCTTATTGATAATGTCGCGACAAAAGGCGGATGTACTTTTGTTGGGATTCAGGAAATGAAAAAATATGATTCAACAAAAGTATTTTTTGATGTCATAGACAAAACTACCAAAAAAGCAAATGAACTCGGGAAATAAATATTAAACATCATTTACATTCCTTTACATTTATTAAAATTAACGCAATTTTTTCGTAATAGATTACTTATTATTAACATAGGGTAAATAAAAGTAGGTAAATTATGGTTAGTTTGAATTGTATTTCAGGGGTAAATGCACAAAAAGCATACTTAAGTCCGCAAAGTTTTCAGGCAAGAAAACAAGAATACGAAGATTTATTTAATTTTGAAAAACAAGAAGTCAAACCTCAAAAATCTATCGGTTTTGGCGAAGGTTTGGGGCTTATCACAAAAGGTATTGGCAAGCAGGTAAAAGATATTGTAACATCAGTTTTTGAACATCCTTTAAGAACATTGGGTGTTGTAGGTGCAACAACTGCAGGATTAATGGCATTACCTTTAATAGGTATCCCTTCAGCCGTTGGCGGTGCTGCAATGGCTATAGGTTTTGCAGGACTTGCAACAGCAAAAGGTGTCAAACATAGCCTGCAATTTATAAAAAACAATGCAAATGGTGAATATGATGCCGCAAGACAAAATCTTGAAGAAATCGGCTCTGACAGTGTTGATTTAGCACTATCAGCACCATTCGTTCCAAAAGCAATCAAAGAGGTTAAGAATTTTGCAAAATACGGTAAAATTGCAGTTAATACTCAGGCAATTTCAGAATTAAAATCTGCAAAAGGTATTAAAGATGTTTGGAATGCCGTAAAAGGGGCAAATAAAGAAGCCGCAAGAGCAATTAATTATAATCAGGCTACAGAAACAGAACTTGCAAAACTTGTTGATGCGACTGATGTTGAAAAAGCAAATATCAGAAAATATATCAAAGATTTTAATGTTCCAAAAGATAAAATTGCAGAAACAGTATTGGATCAGTGGGCAAAAGAACATGGCATCAGTACAAAACCGACAATTAAAAAAGTCTCTTTAGGTAAAACAACTCTTGGCTACGCATCACCTTCAAAATGTGAAATAGGTATTAATGACGGGGGTGAGAAAGTTGTTAAAATTAATTCAAATTGTAATACTCAAAGATACCAGCAAGTAGGTAAAGTAAGAAAAAATAACAGTAATTATGAGTTTACATACAAAGATACAACAACGGGTGAATTCTTCACTGATTATGCTGATCAGAAAGTACTTCTTGAAAGAAATAAATTGATTGATTCATATAAAAATTTAACCAATGAAGCAAAAGAAATTCTTGCAATGACTCACGAAAGAGAGCATATAGACCAATTTACAAAAATGATTGCAGCAGGGGAAAAACTGCAACTGACTGATGATGCAAGAAAAATGTACGCTCAGATGATAAAAGAGATGAAGCCTTTGACAATTGAAGAATTTAATTCATACAGACAAATGGCACACTATCAGCCAAAACGAAGAACTTTAGCCGCATATATTATGGATCCTACAGAGATTGGTGCAAGGGCAAAAGAAACAGAACTTCTGGGACAAACTAAATTCAAAACTTTAGATAATGTATTCAGAGAAACAAATAAAATGGCAATCCCTGAAGTTAATAAAAATGTATTCGTTTTGAATAGTATAAGAAGCCAATCAGCTTCTGCATAAATAACCTAACCTAAAATAGAAACTCCATTTGAATAAAATTCAAATAGAGTTTTTTAATTAATCGAAAAAGGCTTAGTTATAAACTAAGCCCTGATTTGTTACTTTGTTCTTAAACTTTTTGCATATTCTTTTACGGTTAAAAACCCTGTAAGAATTGGTTTTTCTGATTTTATATTTTTTCTGATGTCAGCCTGATAGCTGTTTGCACTTACACATGCCGGTACATATACTTCAAATTTAATTTCTTCTTCATATCTGATAAAATTATTATTAGCTGCCATATATATCCCTTTATTTCCTTACATTTTATCAAACGGCATATTCTTACCATAACTTTAATTTTTAAATATTTTTGTTAAGCAATCTTAACTTTACCTTTTACCATAATTTTTTAATTCCCCTATATTAATATAAAGTCCTTTATTTTAATAAAATTGATTAATTTTAAATACACGCATTAATATATCTTTACAAAGAATTTAATGCGTGCATTTGTATTTGGTTTGGGGTATGATTATTTTAAGATATAATGTAAAAAAGGAAATATAAATGCTAAGAACCGGGATAGTCGGCTTACCGAATGTAGGAAAATCAACATTATTTAATGCTTTAACAAGCACAAGGAATGCACAAAGCGCAAATTATCCGTTTTGTACCATTGAACCAAATATTGGGGTTGTTGAAGTTCCTGATGAAAGATTGCCAATATTGGCAAAGCTTTGTAAAACAGAAAATATAATTCCAACTGCAATAGAATTTGTTGATATTGCAGGACTTGTAAAGGGTGCAAGTAAAGGAGAAGGTTTAGGAAACCAATTTCTGCAAAATATCAGGGAAGTTGATGCAATTATTCAAGTTGTAAGATGTTTTGATGACGTAAACACTATACACGTTGAAGGCAAAGTTGATCCGATTAGTGATATTGAGACAATCAATACCGAACTTGCACTGGCGGATATGGCATCTGTTGAAAGACGTCAGCAAAGAATTTCAAAAGCTGCAAAAGGCAACGATAAAGATGCTGTTTTAGAGAATAAAGTTTTAACAAAGCTTATGGAGCTTTTGCAAAATTGCACCTTCATAAATATTAAAGAACATTTTGATGAAGATGAATTACCGTTTGTAAAAATGCTCAATCTGATGTCTGTAAAACCTGTAATATACTGTGCAAATGTTTCAGAATATGACTTAAAAGACGGAAATGCCTACACAAAAAAAGTTCAGGAATACGCAAACAATCACGGCGCAGAAATGGTTATAATTTCTGCAAAAATCGAAGAAGAACTTGCTGAACTGGGAGCAGAAGAAGCAACAGAATATCTGCACGATTTAGGTATTGAAGACAGCGGAATTAACAGAATGATAAAATCTGTATATAGTCTGCTAAAACTCCGTACATTCATTACAGCAGGCGAAAAGGAAGTTCGTGCCTGGACAATTACTGCTGGTACAAAAGCTCCTCAGGCGGCAGGCGTTATTCATACCGACTTTGAAAAAGGATTTATCAGAGCCGAAATAACCCCTTGCAAAGATTTTATCGAACTTGGCTCATATAATGCCTGCAAAGAAAAAGGAGTTACACGTCTTGAAGGTAAAGACTATGTTATGCAAGACGGAGATTTAGCTCATTTCAGATTTGCATTATAATTTAAAATTTAGAGGTTTAGAATGAATTTTAATAAAATATTGATAATAATATGTATTATAGGAGCGTGCATTTGCGGTTATTATTCATTTAACAAAAATAAAGTGAATGATTTTAATCTGTTTAACAAACCTCAAAATAACATTACAACACCCAAAAATAATACGGTTACAGAAGTTATTCCTGCTAAACCGCTTGAAGTCGCAGCAAAATATGTAAATGAACCTTATACAAAAATTGATGTAAATTATCCTGTATCATTATCATACCTGACCAAAAAAAATGTACAGGATCTTCGCAAACGATATGTTTCACAATCCATATTTGATAGTTCCGGTTACCAACCTTCAGATTTTGTTTTTGGTCAAATCGAAGATAAAAAGCCATGGATGAGTGCAAATATGTGTGACAAGCCGGGACAAAAAGAACATAACATAAACGGTCCTTCTGAAGAATCGCGTTTTATTGTCAATCCGACAATGCTTGTTGCCGTTGAGTATCCGTTTTATTTAGACCATATCAATGATTTGAAATGGTGCGAATCAGAAGAAGCTATGATGCTGCCGAAATCAATTTCTTATTCCGGACCAAATAAAGAAATTACAGTTACATACATTAGTTTCCCGATTGTTATTCAGAATAATTCTTTTTATCAGTTCAACGGCATAAACGCAAAAGATCTCGGATACAAATATTTTTACGTTGATGAATCTAAATCAACATATAAATTGCAGTATTCAAATGATAATAATCCGTCCAAAGAAGTTATGGAATTTAAAAATTTTATTCATTTAGGCTCATCCTGCGGAGTTCAAGGCGGTTGTAATAATGGTTCTCCAAGACAACCTGCTTTTGAATTTACTTATACATCTGATAAATACACACAACAAAATGCAAGAATTTACATAAAATTGTGGAAAAAACGTCCGTCTTCTCCAAAAGATCAGTCAGATATAAATGAAATAATAATATTTGAAAATGTCTGATTAATGGTAATGTGAAGTTTTTATTTGTTCTTTTATATGCTCATTAGCTATATTCTTTTCTCCAACGAGCATTAACAATAATTCTATCCTGTTTTTTGCATTAATTTTTTGCAAAATAGAAGAAATATGAGCTTTTACCGTTGATATTGTTATACACAATTCTGATGCTATTTGCGGATTTGACAATCCCTTTCGAATACATTCCAATACTTCTAATTCTCTGACAGACAAATATTTATCTTCATGCAATTTGTGCATTTTCTCAATATCCTCCAAGGTCTATACTACACTTTAGTAGTATAAATAGCTATTAGACAATAGTACAATTATTTATTATTTTTGTCTTTCGGCTTTTATAGCATCTTTTAACATATCGCTGATTAAGTCCAATTTTTCCCGCAAATGCAAAATTTTTACCTGATCGGAATATTCTTTGTTTTTATTCTTCGGATGCTTTTGTCTATATTTAAACAGGAATTCTTTACCCGAATTATATGCTCCGATTTCATCAATTATCTTGTAGCGAAAATATTGAAGTAAATCAATTTTATATTTATCATTTTCACTGATTAATTTTTCTGTAGCAATTGCACAATCTTTTGGAGTTTTCGGGGATTGAAAATGCTTTACAAAAAACTCTTGAAAATTATATTTATCGGACGGTAACTTTGAAATTTTTAAAATACGGGCAGGAATTTTGGGATGAGTAAAGTAATTGAACAAATGATGCACCTCATGCATCAAAACATCTATTGCAACCCCTCCAAAATGTTCTTTTTTATAATTGTTTTTATAAGTTACAATATAACCCACCACATCAGCAGGAATTATATTTTGCGTATCATTAGCCAAATGCACAGAACCGCTGCAAAATTCATCACTTTTAGAAATTTTTTCAACAGAAATAAGTTTTGTAGGTAATATATTCCGAATAATGTCACCTATATACTCAAATTGAGTATGTTTGTATTTAGAGAGCCTGTTATATAATTTATTCTCAAGTTTTTCGCAAAAAGCATCACGACCAAAAACTGATCCGTCCCTGATAGTTTTGGTTGAAATTCTGGCGGTTTTCGCAATTGTATTAATCATATTACATTTAAAAATGGTAAAAGTTTTTTTTGCTAACAAAAAAGCGGGATACCCGCTTTTTTGTTATTTATTTTAAAGTTCTATTCTTCCTCTTTTGAATCAAATTTTTGTACTTTTTTAATTTTAGGAATTTGTTTTTCGTCTATAGCTGACTCTGTAGGCTCAGATGTAGGTTCATCCTCAGAAGCATCAACTACTTTGTTTTCTTCTTCCAAATTATTTGATTCTTCATCCGAATCAGAAGTTTCAGAATCTTCGGAAATTTGCTTTTCTTCAGTTTCTTCTTCTGCTGCATCGCTTTCAGAATTTTCATTATTTTCTTCTTTTTCCTCAGTCTCCTCAGCTTCATTATCTTCAGATTCTTCATTTGCTTTTTCAGCTTCTTTTTTTAATGCTTCTTCTATTTCTGCTTCATCCTTAGCACGTATTACAGGAATTGAAAGCATCAATGCCATCTGTTCGCCTTCCTGCCCTATATTTAAGTCTAACGCTTCTTTATCGAGTTCAACATATTTTGAAAGAACTGCAATGAGTTCGGTTCTCATTCTGTTCATAATTTCAGGGGTTAAATTTGTTCTGTCCTGCATCAAAACAAGTCTTAATCTGTTTACTGCAGTATTTTTTGATTCGTCTTTGACATTTTGACCGAACAAACTCAATATTCTATTATAAATTTCCGCAAAAATATTATCACTCATATTAGTTCTCCTTTCCTTTGTTCAGGAATTTTGAGAAGAACTTTTTAAGTTTGGTTGAAAATTTTGCTTCCTCTTCAAAATCTATAATCGGCACATCTTCTCCGATAATTCTTTGAGCAACGTTTCTGTATGCACGTCCTGCAAGTGAATTTTCATCATTTACGATAGGTTCACCTTTATTAGTTGAAGTAATAATTCCTGTATCTTCAGGGATTATACCAATCAACTCGGCAGATAAAATTTCGACGACATCATCTTTGCTCATCATATCTTTAGATACAGCCATCGTAGGTCTGTATCTGTTGATTAATAGCTTGTAAGATTTAATTTCTTCTTTTGCCTCTAAAAGACCTATAATTCTGTCTGCATCTCTTACTGCGGACATTTCAGGTGTTGTAACAACAATTGCTTCAGTTGCACCTGCAACTGCATTTTGAAAGCCCTGTTCTATACCTGCGGGACAATCAACAAGGACAAAATCGAACTGCTCTTTTAATTCATTACATATACCTTTTAACTGTTCTTCGGTAACTGCAGTCTTATCTCTTGTCTGAGCTGCTGCAAGCAGACATAAATTAGGATTTTTCTTATCCTTTACCAATGCCTGTTTTAATTTGCATCTTTCTTCAACAACATCTACTATTGTATAAACAATTCTGTTTTCTAATCCTAATAAAAGATCCAAATTTCTCAAACCCAAATCGGTATCTACCATAACAACTTTTTTACCGGCTCTTGCCAGAGCTGTACCGATATTAGCGTTAGTAGTAGTCTTGCCGACTCCCCCTTTACCTGAGGTTATTACTATTACTCTTCCGGTCATTTATATCTCCTTAGTTTTCATTATGTATTTTTTTTATTATTATACTTCCTTTGTGAGTGAATGCTTCTTCAGGTGTATATTCACTCGTCTTTTGAATAAACGGTAAATTTACCGTATCAGGTCTTCGTGCAAAGACATCACCTATTCTGATTTGAACAGGGTTTAATTTTAATGCTCTTATTCTCGCATAATTGTTACCGTCAGAACCTGCATGAACTATACCTGCCAATATGCCCCATACGGTAACATCTCCTTTTGCAATAATTTCTGCTCCCGGGTTTACATCCCCAACAATCACAATATTGCCGTCAGAAGAAATACTTTGCCCGGAACGGATTGTTTTCCTTATATATAAGGTCGGGAGCTGTTCAGGCTGTATTCTTAATTCTTTTATATGGTCTTCTTCATCTTCTTTTGGCTCAGGTTCTTCAAACTCATCGTCATGGCGAACAACTTTAATTGCGTTTTCATCTTTTACCTGTTCCTCACCAAAAATATTATCCAGTGCCTGCACTACCTCTTCTTTTGGTTCATCCTCTGTTTTAAAAGAAGGTGCATTTATTTCATTTGTAAATTCAGAAACCTGAATATTTAAACTTGTGGCAGATTCTAATGTTACTGTTGAATTTGTACTTATACAAGCCAATTTGGACCCCATTAATTCAATAAGAGTACCTATGCTTGTTAATTCCTCAGGAGTCAGATTTATAACTCCCAATTTTAAACAAATATGTTTGTCTTTAGCTTCCGGCATATCCAAAGTTCTTGACAATTCATAAATTACTTCGGATATTTTTACGGCATGCGCTAAATCCACAATAAAACCGTTATCAATATACCCCGTATCCATGTTATCCTTTCCTAAAAATCGGTTACAATAAAAAACTAACCTAAAAAACATTAATCTTCAAGAATTTTTGTAGTTTTGTAATATGTGTTACAAAATATTAAGAACCTTTGCATAAAAAACGCAATTCTAAGAGCTTTATATACTTTATATATACAAGAGCAGAGCATAAGGATTTTATTATGACACAGACAAAAAGCAGAGCTGTAGATGAAATTAATCGTAGTCACGCGGCAAGCGGCGGCGGTTATGAAAGCACAAATTTAAACATTGAAAGAGGTGCAGTAGCTGCAACATTTGGAGCTATAACAAAAAACATTTTAGATGCAGTATTAATGGGCATTGGTTTGGATTTAAACGTGAGTGACGGATATGCACAGATTATGACCAATCCGAATAATGCTATAGATGTTAGAGGTCGCACATATTACCCTCATACAGGTATAGGTAACTTAAAACCATTCAATGGAGACGGTAACTCTTCAAGCGGGTGTTTTTCATTTTATTCAATGGGTTAAGTTCGGGAGTAAAAAATGGCAGAAGCAATAAACGGAATACAATTAGGAGCAAAAATCGGTCAAAGCGCAGAATTACTTTATGGTAATCTGCCGGGGTACGATATTGGCGTTGATGGCGGACAAACATTAAAATCCGATATATACGCAAATAACCGCATTGCTTTCGAAGATACACAAACCGATAATATAGGACATCAAACACCAAAAGCAGCTGATGTAAATACTAAAAATACCGTAACTCCACAAACAGAAAAACAAATAATGAATTTCTTGCAGGGACTTGATTCCTATAACAGAGCTTCTATTTAAAATGAATTTTTAAAAATAAAACTATAAAAATGGAAAGGGCCTCGTCGGCCCTTTCCATTCTAAAATGAACAAAAATACAGTATTTTTAACTGCTATTAATATTATAAACTATTTTCGGAGCTTTTCAACCCTACTATATATAAAGTATTGTAACAAGTTCAGTTACAAATTATATATTATTTGCTCCAGATTATCTTCTAAAAGACTTTGCCTGAATATATCGCATTCCTGTGCCATTTCGAAAATATGTCCGTATTCTTCTGAATCCAATAATTTGGAAACATTATCCATATTTAATAAATTTACACTACAAAATTCATCATTGATTTCTGTTATTTTCAGCAAATTTTCTGATTCAAATAAATTTATCAAGGCTTTTATAACTTCAAAGGACTTTCCTAAAAAACTTGCACAACGCACGAATTCAATTTTCCCGCCATTATTTTTTGCTGCGAATTTTACCATTCCGCAAAAGGTACTTAATAATGAAACTTCATCATAAATTTTTGGCTCAAAATTCATAAAATGAAGTCCTTTTGGATTTGCACATTTAATAATATAATCAAAAGTCTGTTTATCAGCAGGGTAATCAAAAAACATAACATAATCACACTCAGGAACGTTATTTCTTGAAAATATCCTTGAGCTTATTGCAGGGTAAGGTTTTACAGAATCAGTGACCGATTTACATTCTGCAAAAACACCAATATTTGTATTTGTATTTTTTAAATAATCATTTACGTTATTCAAAAAATCTGTTTTCTGACGATAATCGTAGATTTTATATTTGGAATTTTGTATATCTTCTTCTTTTAACGCATCAGAATGAATGTCATCTGCAATTAGCTGAACCGTAACATTTCCGTTAAACTCATTAATTTGAGGATGAAAGGCCAAATCAAATTTATCCCCTTTATTCAGATTTACATCTCCTTTACTCCACCAGATAACAGGGAATGTATAACCATCTTTTGATGCGATAATTTTCAGGTGCTTACCATCGCTCCCCATAAGTTTTTTCTCTGATACCGTCAAATCATCAAGTTCAAAAACAGGACTCGGATTATTTGCCCCAAACGGTTCAAGAGTTGAAATATGTTCTAGAAAATCTACGCTTATATCGCATGCCTGAAGCTTTAAGTCTATATTGATAAAAGGTTTTAAATCCTGTCCTGCAACATAATGTGAAACCGTTTCGTTAAGGGCTTTTTTTACAATATCAAAAGAAGATTTATCCTCGCTGAACGATAAACCCGCGGCAAGCTTGTGTCCCCCAAATCCGTCCAAAAGTTCTGAATTTTCACTTATGACATCATATAACGGAACACCTTCGATACTTCTTGCAGAACATCTGTAGCAACCGTCTTTTTTAGTCATTAAAAAGGTTGGCTTATAATACTTTTCAACAAATTTTGATGCAACAATACCTATAATTCCTACATGCCAGTCCTGATGGCAAAGGATTATTGCAGGCTCATTTGTTCCTTCTTTTAAATACATTTGTTCAGCTTGTTTAAATGTATCATCGCATAATCTCTGACGCACCGAATTTAATTCATTCAGACTTTCAATTGCTACTTTTACTTCCTGAATATTATCTGAAATAAGAACTTTTATCGCATTATCAACACTATCAAGACGTCCTGATGCATTGATACGGGGAGCGACACCAAAAGCTATCTTTTCGGATGTAACCCCTTTTGTTATATCACAATTTGCACTCTCCAAAAGAAGTTTAAGTCCTTCATGCTTTCCTTTTGAAATTAAATCTAATCCTTTTGAAACAAAATATCTGTTTTCACCAAGCAATGGCACAATATCAGCGATTGTCCCCACAGCAACAAAAGGCAATATCTCATTTAAAAATGCCGTCTGGTTATAATGTGTTAATAAAGCCTGAGCGACTTTGAATGCAACTCCGCATCCTGCAAGATAAGTCAGGTATTCAATTTGTTTTGAAGGTAAATTTTCATCAAGAGCATTCGGTGCCTTTGGGTTAATAATTGCATAAGCATCAGGTAAAATCTCAGGAGCTTCGTGGTGATCGGTAATTATAACATCAATTGTTTTGAAACTGTTTACAAATTTTACCGCTTCAACATCTGATATCCCACAATCAACTGATATTATTACTTTAGGCTTGATGGTGGTCATTATTTTTACGAGAGCTTTCGTGTCAAAACCATGGCCCTGAGTTTCACGATCCGGAATGAAATAAGATACATCTGCACCTAAATATTTAAAAGTTCTATATAATACAGATGTTGAAGTTACTCCGTCAGCATCAAAATCTCCGTATATCAAAATTTTTTCACTATTATCTATGGCTGTGGAAAGTCTTGCAACAGTTTTATCCATATCAGTAAATACACCGGGCTGCGTAAGTTCCATATTCAAGGGATTGAGAAAATTCTCTATTTCTTCTTTATTTTTTATCCCGCGAGAAATTAAAAGTTTTTCAATTAATGAACCTTTTACTTCCCCGTTATCTTTCAAAAACCATTCTTTTTTCATACTTAAAAATCCTTGTTTAATTTAATAATATCATAATAGTAATAAGGCTTTAAGGCAATAGGGCAATAAATATTGCAGATTGTAACTACACTATAATATAAGATAATTTATAGTCTTATGTTGTACCTTTAAGCATTATAAGCGATATAACCTGCAAGGGGGGAAGTATATACTTTTTCAATAATTGACAATTACATGTATAAATTATAAAATATAGGGATAAAAGTATGATTTAGTAAAAGATTTGGGGTTTATTTATGGAATTGAGAAACAGTCACATATTATCACATATTGAGAACAAAACTGCAGACTACGAAGAACGCGTTGCTCTTGGGATTAAAGGTCAGTATGGCTGGGAAGAATTCACATACAAAGGACTTGGACTTTTATCAAGAAAAATCGCAAGATACCTAATCGAAGATGTAGGAATTAAAAAAGGCGAATGCTTAGCAATTTTATCAGAATCGAAACCTGAATATGGGGCCTGCGTTTTTGCTTCCGTTTTGACAGGAACAACAACTGTTCCTCTGGATATTAAACTCTCAAAATATGAGTTAAAATCAATATTATCAGACTGTTTACCATCTGTTATGTTTGTATCACAACATTATTTACCTATAGCATTGGAATTGCAAAAAATGATTTCTGAAATCAAATATATTTATGTAATTGATGAACATTCAAGCGATTCTAACGTTCAAAATATTTATGATTTCCCTGATAAGTATGATACTAAATGGCGCCAAAGAAGTTCTAAATCAACAGCGTTCATCATTTATACATCCGGTACAACAGGAGCACCTAAAGGTGTTGAAATATCATTCCAAAATGTCAATGCGCAGCTTGTTGATTTAATGGAAGTTGTTGGGATTATTTTACCTAAAAATCAACCAATACATATGCTCTCCATCTTGCCAATGAATCACTTATTTGAAATGACGGTTGGTTTCTCAACTTTCTTAAATTCAGGTTTTTCTGTTTATTATACAAGCAGCTTCAAGCCAAAAGATATTACAGGAGTCATGAAAGAAAAAGGAATTCAATTTATGATTGCAGTTCCTGCATTTTTAAAACTTTTAAAAGCAGGGATTGAAAAACAGCTTTCAACATCTCCAAAATACGTACAAATTATGTTTAAAATGATGTATTTTATCGCTCAGTTTATTCCTTCATATAAAATGAGAAGAAAATTATTTGGTAAAATACACCAAAGCTGGGGCGGCAAATTCTTTGGTTGTATTTCAGGCGGTGCTCCGCTTGATGTTGAAGTCGGCACCTTCTTTGAAAGAATAGGTATAAGAGTTTATCAGGGCTATGGATTATCCGAAACCAGTCCTGTTGTATCTGTAAATTATGATAAGAGAGGGGAGCTTGCATCAGTTGGTCATCCGCTGAGACATTTTGAGGCTAAAATTGATGAATCTACAGGGGAATTATGGCTCAGAGGACCTTCTGTTATGAAGGGTTATCATAATCAACCTGAAATGACTGCCGAAGTAATCGATCAGAACGGATGGCTCCACACAGGAGATATTGCAAAAATAGATAAAGACGGTCATATTTATATTACAGGCAGAATTAAAAATATGATTGTTCTTCAGGGGGGTAAAAAAGTATTTCCTGAAGAAGTAGAAGCCGTTTTAGAAAATAGCCATTATATTGCGGAAGTCTGTGTATTAGGAGTTTCCAGAAGTTTTGGGGCCAAAGACGGAGCAGAAGAAGTTACGGCTGTTGTTGTACCAAAAGCTGAAATGTACAATTCATACTCAGATGATGACATAGACAGAATGGTTAAACTGGATATTAAAACACTATCCGAACAACTTGCACCATATAAACGACCTACTTCTGTCGTAATTTCAAAAGAACCGCTGCCAAAAACTACGACATTAAAAGTTAAACGAAAAAATGTCAGAGAAATGATTTGTGTATAATAAGACAAATGTATATTACTATTTTCTTACAAATTCCACCTTATAGCCTAAAATATCTGCAACTTGCTCCATTTCCTTAAAAGTAATACTTTCTCGGCGAATTTTGCCGCCTAAAGAATCCTCAGTATATACTTTTCCTGTCTTATGAGTCATAAGCACTGCTAAATCTTTATACAGAATATGAACAGTACAGAAAAAGCATATTTGGACTACAGAGAAACAAATAATAAATACTTTGAAAAAGAATATTTGCAAAACCATTCTTTTAATAGCATTGTTAAGACCCTTTTGAAACATGTATTTTTGAAGCTTGGTTCATCTGCTTATCAATGTCAATTATTATATGATGTTTTATATAATATACAAATTAATAAAAATTACCAAAATAGCAGTGAAAAACTAGAGTGTGTTCACACAAAATTTTATAATATTGTCATTCCTGAGGCTTTAGCCGAAGAATCTCAAAGATTTTAAAATTTATGAGATCCTTCGCTAACGCTCAGGATGACGATTTGTGTGAACACATCCTAATTAAAAAATACATAAGAAAAATACAAAAATTAATTGAATTACATAATAAAATTATAAGAGAAATTTATAGTTTAACAAAAATTTTAAACTGACTTGGGGTGTTATTTTAAAAAACTATCTCTGCACAAACCCTTTTTCCACCACGCACAATCTGAGCATAATTGTTCATGTTTTTCAGAAGTAAAATTTTGTTTTATTTTGGCTAAAATATCAGAATATTTATATGTTTGCCCCTGCTTTATTCCCAAAATTTCAGCAATTTTATTATCCAAAGAATTAACAGATTGTTCAATACATCTGGCTTTGTTTGACGATACCGCAGGGCATTTTCTGCATAAATCGTCACTGCCACTCATTACAAATATATCCACATCAGGATTATCCATTAATTTTTCTGATATTTTATGCCATGAATTTGCTTGAAGCTTAGAATAATTTAAGCCTCTATAGCCTTGCAAACAAATAAAATGATGGGGTCTTAATGATATTTTCATGATTTATTATTATATTTCAATAAAAATTATTGATATATTTTACACATCTGCGACTTCAGGCAAATCAATACTTTTTAATCTTTGTTCAATTCTTCTGTACCATTTCAGATGTTGTTTAAACAATATATCATAATCTTCAACTTTACCGGTTGAAATATTATGGAATTGTTCATCACAAGTTTGAGTAAGTGCTTGTTCCAAGAATTTTGTATATTCATGTCTGTCGATATTTTTATCGGTCAATTCAATACATTTACCAAAATCAACGACAACTTCCGGTCGGTTATCTCTAAAGAAGCAATACTCAATTGCAGCCGGAATAAGATTAATTTTCCCGTATTTTTTTACTGCTTTTTGAGCGATATAAGCAAGTCCGGTCTGAAATTCAATTGGTCTGTAATGAGGCGGTCGAATTATCCCCTGAGGAAAAATACATAACAAATTTCTTAAATCACTCAATAAATCCACCGAGTATTTAAGCGCCTGCATTGCAGATTGTGGAGATTTTTTATTAACAGAATATGCTCCTCCGCGTCTTAATAAAGGGAATCTGTTTAATTCTTCTACCATCAAACGTATTTCTTTTTTACAAATTCTGTGAGCTATATTGTACAATACAATACCGTCCCACCAATTTGAATGCGGTGCAAACAATATTGTCGGAACATCTTTATCTCTTTTTGCATAATTTTCGTACCCATTGTAACGAAAGGCATAAAATCTGTTTTGAAGCATGTTAAAGAAAAACAAACTCGCAACAGTAAGCCAAAACCTGCTTGTTTTGGCAGGTTTGAACTTTTCTTCCTTACCTCTTAATTGTGTCGGAGGGACATCCGAATACAACTTTTCTTTTACTATGACCATATATGGATTCTACTTCAATTATATGGAAAAAGGAAGTTATTTTAAGAAAAATTAACTAACTTGATAAAGGCAGTAATTGTGTTTTATTTTAGGTAATTATATGAAACATACCACAATATAATCAAAACCGGATTATATTGTCATTCTGAACTTTACAAAGGGAACCGACGAGGTACGAGTCGTGTGAGCCTGTATGCGCAGGCGCAAAGCGCCCAGACTGTTTCAAAATCTGTTAATTTATTTAAAATGAATAGACCCTGAAATAAATTCAGGGTGACAGATTCAGTTATTTAGTAATAATTTATATATAATTACCTTATTTTATCGGCAATACTTTTCTCTGTTTTTGCCGCACATTATTATTTATACATATTGCATAAACATCATTTGCGCCGCTTCGGAGTATATTAGAGTTTGTATCATTACTGCCAAAGGAATAATAATACGGTTCGGAAGTTGTATCTCCGGTACGATTTGTCCATACATTTATGTAAAAATAATGGGCATCATTTGAGTTATATTTTTTCTCACTTATCGATTTTGGAATTCCATACACTTCTGCAACATTTGCATTGTATTTTAACTTATTAGACTTCTTTTGAATATTATTTGTTTTATATATTCTTTTTGCAATATTATCCAGTTGATAAATTGATGGTAAATGTTCTACTCCACCGCATTCAACAACTGCACCTGCCCAATAATCTTCATCCTGAGTACAATCTGCTTTTATACCCAACGGTTCTTTTAATTGCTTGCATTCTGCTTTATTTATAGGTTTTGGAATAAAAGCATTTTTGGTTATCTGCATATTTTCAATAGTATGAATACTGTGTTTTGAATATACAAATTCTGTAGCATAATGTTGAATACTAAAAAATGCAAGCACAGAATATGCGATAAACGGTAACGCGTAGGTTGTTAAGTTTCCAAATAAAAAAGCTTTCTTTATTATGTTTATATCATATAGTTTAATAAAATATTTTTTTGAAAATAAAAATTCTGAAAAATAAGATATTAGAAAGAGCAAAATATTCATAATAAGAATTGAAATTCCGCCCCAGAAACCCCATGGACCTAAAAATATATCATAATCTTTATTAAATAAGTACGGAAATAAAACAACTAACGACCCAATTAAAGTGGATACGGTATTAGCTCCAAAAATTATAATATACAGTTTTAAAAATGTTATTTCTTTTAAAATAAACTTTGCTACTATTGTTTCAACCAAAGCTACTATTAATATTAGAATCAATGCAAAAGGTATCGCAGGTAATCCTAAAGATAAAACAGTGGGAGTTGTCATTATCCACAATGGAATACCTCCGTTAGCAAATGAAGGTAGTATGCTTAAATTTATGATAAATGAGAATATTAAAAATATTTTTATAAAGTAGTTTTTCATGAATCATACCCTATTATAATTATAGAGTATCAAGTATTTATGGCAAATATTTAACATTGTATAAATTATGACAACTATATACAATGTTACAGCAAATATGCCCGTCATTGCTGTACATGTCAAACAATCAGTTACATAAAATATATTATCAGTACGTTCATTTCTTTTCTTTTGTTAGCAAGGCAAAAGAAAAGAAATGAACCAAAGAAAAGAAAACTTCGCAAAATTACAATACCGCCTACGGCGGCATAAGACCGCTAACGCGGTAATATGTGTTTTTGTCCTTCGGACAAAAATCTCTTGCGAACCTAAAACAACGGTTCGCCTACAGCGTCATATTTCCGACCTTTACGAAGTGAGCAATCATTGTTTGCGACACGACAACAAGGCGGGATTTGTCTGAACGTAGTGAGTTATCCCGCCTGTATGTGGAGCATAGCCCGAACAGAGGGTTAAGGCTTTGACCATTCCCGTTTATTGTGAGGGTGTACAAATGATTAGCGAACGTAGTATCAGGTCGGGGAGTTTCTTTGTGCCCCGTTTCTTTGCGGTCAAAGAAATGGGGCAAGGTTGTTTTGCAAAATTATACTACCTATAATATATTTTATGTATAAAACATGTAACTAATTGCTTGGCATGTACAATAATGACAGTCTACTGTAAAATAGTATATAATTACCTTATTTTTTTTTAACATTAAATATCCTTTTCTAACAAAACTACCGCATTAGCTTCTATTGCCAGTTTTTGACCGACTGCATCCAAATGTTCTTTGGTTTTTGCTTTTACAGATATATCATTTGGGGATATTTCTAATATTTTTGCTAAGACCGTTTTCATTTTTGGAATGTACGGCATCATTTTCGGTTCCTGTGCAATTATATTACTGTCAATATTAACAATTGAATATCCTTTATTTTTAACCAGCTTGAAAACTTTTTCCAATAACAACGAGCTGTCTATATCTTTATAATTCGCATCTGTATCAGGGAATAATGTGCCTATATCATCTAAAGCCAAAGCACCCAGCATTGCATCAATCAGTGCATGAATCAATACATCCGCATCTGAATGCCCTAAAAGACCTTTTTCATGAGTAATTTTTACCCCTCCGATTATAAGGTCTCTGCCTTGCACTAATTTGTGAATATCATAACCTATTCCAACTCTGTACATTTAAAATCTCCAATTACAAATTACAGGATGTGTTTATTATAACACATTTTTTGTGTAATATGTAAAATATGATAAAATTTAAAAGAAAAGAGATAAATCCCCTTCCGGTATTGAATTTTGCGACATTTTTGCAATATCAGAGGTTTGTAATGCCCATATCTTTTCTTTTTTATATTTATAATGGTCTGAATTTCTCTGATTTTATTTTATGTCAAAGTATATATAGCGTAACCTGCCTGCTGGGCAAATTTATAATGGGATTTTTGGGAGATATTTTTTCAAAAAAATATATTCTGATTGTTTCATATTTGATGTTTATGGCAAGGGTTGTTTTGTGGATAAATTTCAGCGGTTTTTGGATTGTACTTGCCGGTGAAATTCTCTACGGCTTGTTTAAATCACTATATAGGGGGAATGTAGATAGCTATATTTATGAGTATTTGCAGCAAAAACATGTAGAAAACGGAATGATAAATAAATATGGGAAATTATCATTTTTTACATCTTTAGGTTCGGCGATAAGTTGTTTTGCAGGAGTAATTTTGTACAAATATTATGGGTTTAAACTTATTTTATATTTAGAACTTGCAACTCAAATTATTGCAGTATTATGCCTGCTATTGTTACCGAACACTAAAAAATATGAACATTCTGCGTTAAAAGCTGTTGAATACACAAAAAATATATTTAACGGAGTAAAATCTGTCTTTACAAACATAAAAATAAATTATTATGTATTTTATGCAGCAATGCTTTCGGGTTTGACAAGTGTTTTTGTATGGAATTTTCAACCGCTTTTAAAATTATCCTCTGCTCCGGTTATTTTGTATGGCGTTATAAGCTTCATAAATCAGATATTCAGAGCCCTTGGAGGACTTAGCGCCAAAACCTTTGCAGAAAAATTTAAAAATATTTTGGTTATTATCGAATTTAGTGCGGTAGTGTTATCATTTATACTTCTTATATGTGCATATCAGGTAAAAAATTATATTTTTATATTTGTTTCGCTATTGATAATATGTTGTGCAATACTGTTATTTGTCATATTCAATATATTTAATATTTCTAATCTGCACAAAAACACAAACGACCAAAATCGTGCGACATCAGCATCAGTAAGCATATTTGCAGAAGATTTTGCATCTTTTATATTACTGCTCAATTTTAAATTTTTATACGATAAAATCGGTATAACAAATACTTTGATAATTTATTTTATACTTGCGATAATTCTTTTATTTCCTACATTTGAACAAAGGCAAAAAAGAAATAGTTCCTTATAATATACATGCAAGCACCATAAGAATGAGAGTACCGATTTGAAATGCTGTCGCCATATTTCTGCTCCATTTGTCACTGTCATAATGAGATGCCGATTTTTGTGCTTGAATTGCACTCGAAAGTCGTGCCATTCGTTCAGAATCACTGTCATTTGGAAAACTTGTTCCGAAAATACTGGTTTCTATTCTTGTAAGTCTTTGTGAAGTCGTTTCTGTATCAAATTTTTTATGATAAATTTGCTTTTCTATTTTTGAAAGATTTAAAGGTTTTACTGCTTTTGGTGATATACTATCAGAATTCAGTTCACGATTGTTGTACGAATCATAGTCAAAATCATACCCGTCTCCGTAACTTGGCAAATGATAATTTTGAGAAAGTTTATCTGCAGAGCTTGTATAAAAATTATTCTCTTGCTGATGCATACCGTTTGCAAGAAAACTTTGAGGTTTTAATTGGGCTTTTAATCTATCTACACGAGTTGATAAATCATCTTTATCATATGTTTTGTTAAATGTTTTTTGTTCTAAATTTGATAATCTTGTCTTTAGATTCATTTTTTTAAATTCTTTTTTGAAAACCTGTTTTTCCAATTCATCTATTGCGGGATAATCCATAGATTTTGCGCTTTCAGGCTCTTTTTCATATACAATATAATCTTCTTCATTCATAAATGTATCCTCTTTAGGTTCAATCTCTTTACCCATCTCATTTGCATTCAGGTCTTTTGAAAGTTTTGCAATTCTTGAATCAACATTTCCTGACTGAACTTTGCCATATACTTTTTCTTCTATCCTTTTAAGTCTTGAAGTGTCATTTTCATTGGCAAATGTAAAACCATAGAGCGATTTTTCTATTTTATCTATAGTCACATTTGCACCAAAAGCTACATTTGAAACCAATAAAAGAGCTAAAACAATGATTATTTTTTTCATAATAAATTTCTCCTCTGATGCAGAATAAAAGACTTTAAATGGGAAATATATTCTATAAATAAGGAGTTTTTGCCTGTTTAAAAATGAAACTTTAGTCATAGGACAAAAGTATTATTTTTTTTTATTTTATATACATTTGACTAGCTTTATTTTTGTTAATCATATCTTGTAATTTAGATACCTTTTTTTTATAATTTTTCTATGAGTAAACAGAGAATTAAACTTAGGGATTTTGAAATTGGCGGGGATAAATTAACTATCCTTGCAGGACCTTGCGCTATAGAAAATCAGACTATACTTGATCAGACAGCTAAGGGACTGAAAGAAATTACACAGGAACTTGATATAAATTTTGTATTCAAGTCATCATTTGATAAGGCTAATCGTTCGTCTTTAACCTCATTTAGAGGTCCGGGGATGGAAAAAGGATTAGAGATGCTTCAATCGGTAAAAGATAAGTATAATTTACCGATAGTAACTGATATTCATGAACCAAATCAGGCAAAGGCCGTTTCTCAAGTTGCTGATATTATACAAATACCTGCATTTTTGTGCAGGCAAACAGATTTGCTTGTTGCGGCAGGAAAAACAAATAAAATTATAAATATTAAAAAAGGTCAGTTCCTTGCACCTGAACAAATGAAATCACTGATTAAAAAAGTTGAAGATTCAGGCAACAAAAATATAATGGTTACTGACAGAGGTACGACTTTTGGATATAACAATCTTGTTGTTGATTTCAGAGGCATTCCTATAATGGAAGAATTCGGATATCCTGTCGTATTTGATGCGACTCACAGTGTACAGCTTCCTGGGGCTAACGGGACAAGTTCCGGCGGTGACAGAAGATTTGTTCCGACACTTGCAAAATCTGCAATGGCAGCAGGAGCTGATGTATTGTTTTTTGAAATTCACCCTGACCCTGACAATGCTCTTTGCGATGGCGCTAATATGATTGCATTGAAAGATGCTAAAGAATTATTCGATATTTGTAATAAAATATTTAAACTTGTAAGAGGTCTTGATTAGATGGTTGAAATGCTGACTTTTGTTCAAGGACCTATTGATGCAAATAATTATCTGTTAATTGACGAAAGCACAAAAGATGCAATATTAATTGATTGTTCAAGTTCTGACGATTCTTATGTTAATGAAATAAAAAAACTTGGCGTTAATTTAAAAAATATTTTATTAACCCATGGACATTTTGATCATATTTTGGGATGTAACAGATTCTCTGAGGAATTTGGGTGTGATATATATGTTTCTGAGCCTGATTTGGAACAAATCGCATATGCTCCTCAAATGACAATGATGCTTGGCGGAATCGAAATACCAAAAGTTGAAAGTGTAAAAAATATTGTAAAAGAGGGGGATATCTTCAAAATCGGCGATATTGAATTAAAAGCAATTTCAACTCCCGGACATACAAAAGGCGGTATGTGCTATTTGACAAATGATGGCAGATTATTCAGCGGAGATACACTATTTAGAAGAAGTGTCGGAAGAACGGATTTTATGGGTGGCAGTTTTGAACAAATGCAAAAAAGCATAAAAGAAAAATTATTCAAACTCCCTGATGATACGGTTGTATATTGCGGTCACGGACCTGATACAACAATCGGATATGAGAAAAAGTATAATGAATTGATATAATACAAAGATTTTTAATAAGAGGTAAAACAATGAAAGAACAGTTAGAAAAAATATATTCAGATGCAGTTTCTGATATCGAAAAAGCCCAGAGCGTAAAAGATCTGGAAGAAATTAAAAATAAATATTTAAGCCGTAAAGGTGAATTTAATGAAATTAAAAAAGGTTTAAAAGATCTTTCAATTGAAGATAAAAAAGTTGTCGGCTCATTGGCAAATGAAATTACACAAAAACTTGAAAGCTCAATTGCAGATAAATTCAAATTGTTTTATGAAAAAGAATTGAATGAGAAATTGCAAAAAGAAAGACTTGACGTAACTATGCCTGGACAGTTTATTCCAAAAGGGCACAGTCATCTTTTGACCTCAACTACAGAAGAAATTTGTTCAATTTTCAGAGGATTGGGTTTTTCTGTCGTTACTGATGAATTTGCTCCTGAGGTTGAAACTGAATATTATAATTTTGATATGCTTAATGTTCCAAAAGATCACCCTGCAAGAGATGTTCAGGATACATTTTTCACAAATATTGCTCCGAATGTTGTTTTAAGAAGTCAAACTTCAGGTGCACAGATTCACGTTATGGAATCTAAAAAACCTCCTATAAGAGTTGTAGCTCCCGGACGTGTTTATCGTAACGAAAACATAAATTCAAGAAAAAATAATTTCTTCCACCAAATTGAAGGTCTTTATGTAGATAAGGGCATTACCTTTGGAGATCTGAAAGGTGTATTAAACGAATTTATAAGAATATATTTTGGTGAAAGCCGTCCTACAAGATTCAGAAACAGCTTTTTCCCATTCACAGAACCATCAGCAGAAGTTGATGTTCAGTGCATAATGTGTCAGGGGAAAGGATGCAGAACTTGTTCAGGTACAGGCTGGCTTGAAATACTCGGCGCAGGTATGGTAGATCCAAATGTTTTGCGAGGTGTAGGTATTGATCCTGACGTTTACAGCGGTTTTGCATTTGGTGTAGGAGTAGAAAGACTTGCAATGCTTAAATATGCGGTAGATGATATACGTTTATTCTTTAACAATGATGTAAGATTCTCTGCTCAGTTTAAATAAGGGGAAATTTTAAATGTCAATTATCATAATGATTTTATTACTAAGTTTTTTGATTTTAGTTCACGAAGCCGGTCATTTTTTAGCGGCAAGAATGCTTAGTATTAAAGTTGATAAATTTGGTTTTGGTTTACCTATCGGACCAACATTATGGAGTAAAAAAGTCGGAGATATTGAGGTGTTGGTGCATGCCTGCTTATTAGGCGGTTATGTTGCATTTCCTGATGATGATAAAGACTCCGATTTACCAATGGACTCAAATGACAGATTTATAAATCGCCCTGTCTGGCAAAGAATGATTGTAATATCTGCAGGCGTTATCGCAAATATTATTACCGCAATTTTGCTGGTCATGTTCACCGCTGCAGTTTGGGGCAAGCTGCCTTCAGGGAATTATCAGGTATTTATAAACAGTATTACAGCAGAAAAAACTGAATCCGTTTGGCAAAGCGGTTTACAGAAAAATGACCGAATTATTAAGATAAACGGCTCTGATATAAATTCAACATACGCTATTTCTCTATATTCTAAAAACAGTGCACGCTATGACGGAAAAGTCAATGAAAAATCTGTTGAGCAAAATTTTGAAGCGTTAAAAAAACTTAACCCTGATATTAAGCAAGGAACAATACCTGCAGGAACTTCTGTAAAACTGCCGGATAAAAAAAATACAGAATCTCCATTAATAATAGGGGAAGAAGAATTAAAAGGATATGTCCCTTTTAATAATAAAGAAACAAAACTTTCACAAAATCAGATTGATTTAAGAGATAAATTAATTAATAATAACAAGTCATATTACACTGCTGACGGGAATTTTACACTAAACGATCTGGCTTATGCAATTTCTGATAGTCTAAAACCACTAGAGATTACCGTATTACGAGATAATAAAGAAATAAAACTGAAACCTGTTTACCCGAATAAAGAAGGTATGATTGGTATTTCTATGACGGCAAAACAGGAATTAGCCGTTACTAAAACTCCTGCAAAAATATTTACCGAAAGCTGCAAATATATATGGGAACAAACTTATATGCTTGTATATGGTCTGTGGCAGTTATTTAGCGGTAAGATTCCTGTGAAAGATTTGCATGGTATTGTAGTTATCGCAAAAATCGGCGGAGATGTTATTCAAAACAGCGGAATATTCTCAGGGCTACTACTTACGGCAATGATTTCAATGGATTTGGCATTGGTAAATTTCTTACCTATACCTGCTCTTGATGGCGGACATTTTATGTTCCTCGTTATTGAAAGACTCAGAGGTAAGCAGTTAAATCAGGAAAACATAGAAAAAATCAGCAATGTGTTTTTCTTACTTTTAATTTTACTGATGATACTAATTATATTCAATGATGTCTATGCGCTTGTAAAACATAAATTTTAGATAAAATGCTTAGTTATCTCTAAGACCGGGATCTGAATATGAGCCTGTTACAAGTTTATTAAAACCATACTGTAATTTTGGTAAGACAACCGCCAAAAGTGCACTGCTGATTAAGACATTTGAAATAATATTGAATCCTTTTGCAAATTTTGCTTTCTTGACAAAATTTGTTATGTTTACGGATTTTTGTGCAGATTTAATAAAGTTTTCAAATTCAGTTTTGAACTGAGCCAAGTCTTTTATATCAACATATTTTCTCGGATCTCTGATTCCGTTTTTCAAATATGAAATTTTACCCTGAGAACATGCAATTTGAGAAAATAAGCTCTTTGGCTTGTTATCAATAAATTCAAATATATCTTTTGCAGAATTTGATTTTGGCAATTCAATATTACCCTTGTTAATTCCATCAATTAAATCTTCATTCTCCATAATCAACGGATCAAGATTTACATTTAAACCAAATAATTTTTGCACGCTGTTATCCAAAAATTTTGCAATATAAATCGGTGCAACAAAATTAAGAAACATTGAACCAAGCATTCTAAATGCGTTTACTGCTGCCTCGTCTTTATTTCTTGATGTTGTCACCCTGCCGACAGTCAAACCGCCGTCTGTAATTGCCATTTTATCAACAGTTTTAAAATTTGCAATTGAACTAATCCAATTACCTGTAAAACTTACGTCCTTTTTACCGGAAGTAAAAACCGTCATTGAAGGCTTTTTAATCTGAACAGATAAAGATTGGGAATTTTCTTTTCTGTTCTTTTTAATGTATCTTGTCAGAGCAAAATTAAGTTTTGGTAAAACGAAACCCATAACAATTATCGGTATTATAGTAGCCGCTGCAAACTTGCCCGCTGTTAATTTTTCAACAGTTTTACGATTTGATTTGAATTTTTCTAACTCCTTAACCTCCTCAAGGGCAGTGTTTTTGAACTTATTTATATTATATTCAATACCCTGAAATTCTTCTTCTTTAAATAACTTTATACTTGTTTTTGGATTAAAACCATTGCGCTTGATTACATATTTGTCATAAGTTTTTTCAACAAGAGGAATTCCCCCCAACCATACAGCAGAAGTCGGGTATTCATCAAGTAATTTTTCTCTTGTTGCGTCATTTGCCTTTGTCTTTGATTCTTTGAGATTTTCTTTTCTTGTTATATATACCTTAGAGGGAACTTCAATTCCGCAATCTCTTAGTATTAAAGGGTAAACGCTTCTGTTATTTCCTATTGCCGATATTATGTTTGTAATTGTCATATTATTTTCCTCAATTCTGTTTAACTTTATTCTCTATCAACTTCGAGGTTAAAAAATAACCTCTTTGGGTGACTCCCATAGAGGTTATTTACAGAATTGATTATATTTTTTACAAAGACAACTCAACTCAAACAACCTCTATGGGTTTGTATGATGAGTATGATGATGTTTTTGTAAATAATTATTCATTTTTTCTCCTTGATTCTATTATAGCGCAATAATTATAAATGTAAATAGCTTATGCTTTTTTATCAGCCCTGTGTGCATTTATTTTGTTCACAATAAAATCAACTGCATAACCTGCTGCTAAAACTGCTGCGAAACCTGCAACAATACCTGCACCATATTTTACCGAAGGCTTTTTCGCGAATTCAGCTACAGATTTTCCTGCTTTCTTTATATTTTCAACATTAATTTTCTTAGCATTTTCTTTTAAAAATTCTACACCTTCTTTAATAAATTTTCCGGCTTTTTTAATACCGGATTTAAGATATGCCGGAATATTCTTTACAAAAGTCTTAACCGTCTCCATTGAAGGAATTTTATTTTTTATATTTTTTGCTGCGGTTTTTATTCCTTCAAAACTTGTTTTATCAATTTTAGGAATATCCATTTTTATTATTTTTGCTTTGTTATAAAGTTTTTTAGCACCTTTTATTGCATATTTGCCACCTAATAATGCGGTCCCGCCTGCAACTGATGCACCTGTGGCAATTTTACCATAATTTGATTCTGTATATTGATTACCTTTGTTTGTATATGCCTGCTGTGTAAGAGGCTTTACTGCTGAAATCATGTTCTTCACCTTTCTTTTTGTATTATGAAAGCATGAAAAATCGTAAAAAATAAATTTGCTAGCAGAATGTTAAATTATAAAGTTTTTTTAAGTAAATCAATTTTCTCCTTATCAGAAGTCAAAAACAAAATTGTTTTTTCCTTAGAAGTTTCTCCACGCACAATTTTTATTGATGTTTTGGGTATTTTAAATGTTTTGGATAAAAATTCTGTCAAACATTTATTAGCCTTACCATCTATCGGTTGAGCAGTAATTTTTATTTTGACTTCATTCTCATTCTTAATTATTTCATTACTCTTTGAATTAGGAGAAATTTTTATATTAAATAAAATCCCGTTTTCAGTTTCTTTAATCATATTTTTGATTTCTTTCATAATAAAAGAACATATCTAATGATATGTCCTTTTTATCGTACTTATTTAAATTCTGCTCTTTTGAACTGCATACTGTTAAGCCACAAATCGAATTCATAATTTTGCTTTTTGGAATCTTTTATTTCCGTAATATAGTTAGATTTCCATATAGCTCTTATGTTATGTATGAAAAATAAGTGAGTATCTTTAAAGCTTTCACCCTTCTTATACAAAATTATCAGTGATATTGGCTTATTTTCTAATTTACTTTGATTCTCAAATACAAATTTTTGCAATTGCGGACAAGGTCTGTTATTTACAACAGGAGTTGCCATAATTATATACTCATATTTTGCAACATCAGTATTTATACGTTCAAGTACAATTTTATCTAAGTCGCCATTTTCCTCTTTTAATCTCTCATTTAATTCGGCAGTATCTTTTGGATACGGGACTGTAGTACGAACTTCATAAGCTTTTGTTTTTAACCTCGTTTTAGCCATGTCCACTAAAGTCGGAACATCATCATTCATTGTGCAATAAAAAATACCTACCTTATATTTTGACAATCCCTGAATTCCGGGAGTTATTTTGTGATACATAAAAAATAAATAGGATATACAAATAATTGCAATTACAGATGTAACAATAGCAATAGTGCGTAAAATATTTTTGTTGTTCATTTTTTCTCCTTTATCTTATAAAATTTGTATGAATTTTTTCTACTTTTTCAGGGTTATATCCTCTTTCCCTGCCTGCCTCTATACTGCGTAACAACCAAGCCATATTATGCCCTAAAACTTTCATAATCTGAATACCTTCTTTATCCTGCATAACTTCTTCAGGAGAATTTAATCTCCCATGAACCATATTCCAATAATTTGAAGGAACAATAGGCATATTATTAATCATAAAATGCTTATTTATCGCATCTAAAGACGCTGTAGTTCCTGTACGTCTTGCAGATACAACCGCCGCAGCAGGCTTATATGCCAGATTTGTACTTCCTGCATAAAACAATCGATCCATAAACGATAATAAACGACCTGACGGATGTGCAAAATAAACAGGAGTACCAAAAATAAAACCGTCAGCGGATTTACATTTTTCAATGCAAACATTCACCAAATCATTTACAATACACTGACCACCTCCGGCATTCCGGCAGTATTGACATCCCGTACAATCAGGAATCGGGTTATTTCCTATATGTATAATTTCTGTTTCTATATCATTTTCATTAAGGACATGTTCAATGACACTTAAAGCCGTATGAACACAACCATTATGATTACTGCTGCCATTAAATAATAAAACTTTCATTATTATTTCCTCAACTGAGTTTTACTAATTTATTTTACACTATTTTACGATTTAAGTAAATACAATTTTTTTTATGTTAAAATTGAGAAAACAAAAGGAAATTATAATAAATGGGCAGATTAGTTGGAATTTTAGGTATTTTATTAATTTTTGGTATTGCTTTTTTAATGTCTAATAACAGAAAAGCCATAAGTTATAAAACTATAACAGTTGGGTTTATATTGCAAATCGTTTTTGCAATATTTATATTTAAAGTTCCGTTAGGACAAAAAATCTTTTTAGGATTGGGGAAATTTATAACTAAAATTTTAGATTTTGCAACAGATGGCGGGATATTCGTATTTGGACCGTTAATGCAAAAAATAAAACTTGCTCTTGTATGGGGAAGTGATGCAAATATATTTGCACTTCAGCTTGTAGCATCGTTAATTTTTATGATGATTTTAGTAAATATTTTATACTATTACGGAATTATCCAAAGAATTATTCCGATACTTGGTAAAGGAATGAATAAACTGATGAATGTAAGCGGAGCAGAAGCATTATCAAACGTTGCAAGTGCATTTGTCGGTCAAATATCAGCTCAAATCATGATCAGACCTTATCTTGAAAAACTTACACGTTCAGAACTCCTTGCTTCAATGGCAGGAAGTATGGCTTGTATATCCGGTGCTACAATGCCAATATATATTGCAATGGGAATTCCTGCGCATTATGCACTTGCATCATCAATAATGGCAGTTCCCGGAGCTTTTGTAATGTCAAAAATTATTTATCCGGAAACAAAGATTCCTGAAACAAGTGAAAATTTTTCGATTCAGTATAATAAACGCAAAAAACCTTATATAAATGTTTTTGATGCAATTTCAAACGGAGCATCCGAAGGTATGAAAGTTGCATTAAATGTTGTCGCAATGATTTTGGCTCTTGTTGCGCTTGTCGCTATGATAGACTGGTTCTTAGGTATTTTTGGCGGGATATGCGTTAAACTTTTTCATTTGCACAAAGGAGTCATCGGATTTTATGCACTTAGCAATTTATCACTGAAATATATATTAGGAAAAATATTTGCAATATTTGCATTCTTAATTGGAGTTCCGTTTAAAGAGGCAACCGCTGTTGGCGGAGTTATGGGGACAAAACTTGTTTTGAATGAAATGGTTGCATATTTTGATTTGGTTCATATTAAGGATTTATCTCCAAAAGCGTTTTTAATCGCAAGTTTTGCATTGTGTAATTTTGCTAATTTTGGCTCAGTTGCTATTCAGTTGGGTGGTATCGGAGAACTTGCACCTAATCAGAGAAAAAATTTGGCAAGACTTGGAGTGAGAGCATTAATTTGCGGTACTTTAACAGGCTATATGTCAGCTGCAATCGTTGGGATTTTATTTAACTAATTTATGCTACAATTAGGTTATGCAAATATTACAAAATTTAGATTATATACCAAACCTGACACTGGCATTAGGCTTTTTTGATGGTGTTCACATTGCACATCAAAAACTTATAAAAAAGTCTGTTAATTTTGCACACGAAAACAAATCAAAATCAGCGGTAATAACACTAAAACAGCAACCATACTGCTATTTGAATAACATCGAACCAAAATTCATTTCTCAAAGGACAGAGAGCTACCAAACTATTGAAAATTTAGGGGTTGATTACCTGATTGAACTAAACTTTGATGATGTTATGCAACTGACAGCACTTGAATATTTGCAAAATATTTTAATTAAAAATTTTGAGCCGATTGGAATTTTTACGGGATTTAATCATCATTTCGGGCATAACAGAAAAGGCAATTGTGTATTTCTGGAAAAATATCAATCTGAATTTAACTATCATTTTGAGGCTTTGCCATCTCAAACATTGAACGGGAATTTAATCAGCAGTTCGGCAATTCGCAAATTTTTGGAACAAGGACAAATTAAAGATGCAAATTCAATGCTTGGCAGGGAGTTTTGTGTCAATGGAACGGTTGTTGAAGGAAATAAAATTGGCAGAACAATGAATTTTCCGACAGCAAACATTATTTATCCCAAAGATATTATTGAAATTCCAAATGGTGTATATGAAGCGGAGGTTGAATTAGCTGATGGCAGAAAAATAAAAAGTATTGCCAATTTTGGCAAAAAACCAACAGTTAATAATACGAACAAAAAAACACTAGAAACCCATATTCTGAATAATTTTAATGAAAACATATATGGTCAAAATATAAAAATATATTTTTCTAAATTTATCCGAGCAGAGAGAAAATTTGGTAATATAGAAGAATTAAAAGAACAAATTAAAAACGATATTTCTGACATAAAGTGTCAATAAAATTTTATTTTAAGTTTTATCTCCTCCAAATGGAGGATTTTTGAAAAAATATTAAAGTTTTAATCATTTATATCCGTTATAACCAACAGAAGGTTCACGACTATGTCGGATTGATAAATCCGACCTACAATAAGGAAAAATTATGAGTAAAGAAGAGAAAAAGCAATCAGGGGTTTCGATATTCGGTCAGTCAGATTATTTGGTAGGAGCTGACCCGATAGAGGAAATGTTCGCACTGAATTTGGGAGATTTTCTCACCGAAAGTTTAATTTCTGAAGATTTGGCAAAAAAAATAAGTGTTAAATCAAATAAAAAAGAACGACTTGTTAATCAATTGAAAGAACTCATAGATTTGTATTCGTCAAAAAATACACTATGCGTACTTGATTTTGACAATAAAGAAGAAATTGCTATTTATACTTCTATTGCCAAATCAATCGTACAAATGCTTGAAGTCGAAACCTGCAAAATTTTCTTTGAAAAAGAAGGTCAATATATTTTAACGGGAAATTCCGACAAAGATAATTCAGGATTTAAATTCAGTCAGGAAGAACTTGTACATAACGAAATTATAGAAAATAACGAATATATCGGAATTCCGATTAGAAATTCAATTACTCCTATAGGAGCGATTGAAATTAAGACATCTCAAAAACTTGAAGAAGACTTTTTAGATGTTGTTCTCAGTATTGCAAATTTATTAGGTACAACAATTACCCTGCAAAGAGTAATAGATCAGACAAATAAAGAAATTGATAACGAGGATTCTTCAGAGTTTGAATTAAAAAAATTGAGAGGAGATCTGACTGCATTAATAGGTGATTTATGTGATTATCAGCAAAATTTTGTCGAAAGCCTTGCTACTGCAGTTGATCGCAAAGGTCAATACACCGTTGCACATTCCCGTAACAGTGCAAAACTTGCAAGAGGAATTTGTTCAAAATTAGGATTAAACGAAAAAACGACTGATTTAATATACTATGCTGCACTTCTACAAAATATAGGTAAAATAACATTACCTGAAAAATTGTTTGCAAAAAATGGTAAATTATCTTCAGAAGAATTAAATAAAATTAAAAATCATACAAACATTGGTGTAAATTTACTGATGAATATAAATTTCTTATCAGAAGTTGTGCCATATATAACTTATCAGACAGAACGTGTTGATGGTTCAGGTTCTCCTGAGGGCCTAAAAGGTCAATCAATCCCGTTAGGTTCAAGAATTATAGCCGTATCGGATGCATATTGTGCTATGACTTCTGACAGACCATACAGAAAAGCTATGGAAAGCGAAAAAGCATTGTCTGTTATGAAAGAAGAAGTCAGCAAAAAATGGGACGCTGATGTAATTAATGCTCTGTCACAGGTTGTGAAATAATTTATAAAAGTAAACTATATATGAGTTGCCACAAAAGACAGTGAGAAACGTCACCCTGAACTCGTTTCAGGGTCTATTCATTTTAATTAAATTGATAGATTCTGAAACAAGTTCAGAATGACAATACAGTTTATTTTCAGGGAATTTTAGTGGTAAGTTCTATATAATTACCTTATCAAATAAATATAAATCCATAATGTTATCTGTGCTAAAATATTCTTATGAATAAAAGGGCAAACACTGAAAAATTAAAACAATATGGGTTTAAAAAAGATAAAGATATTTTTAAATATTCTACCGATATAATGAACGGTGATTTTACGCTGAATATTCAAGTCATTAACGAAAATGAAATTCAGACAAAACTTATTGAAAAAGCATTTGACGAACCATATACCCTGCACCTTGTAGAAGATGCACAAGGAACTTTTGTTGGACAGATTAGAGAAGAATATGACAACATTTTGAAAGATATTAAAGAAAAATGTTTTGAAATGAAAGTATTTGAATGGGATTATTCATATAAAATTCTTGATTACGCAAAAAATAAATACAACTCAGATGGCGAATATCTCTGGGAGAAATTTCCTCGCAATGCTATATGCCGACGCAATGATAATCAAAAATGGTTTCTTGCAATATTATCTGTTAAAGGTTCAAAAATCGGATTAAATACAGACGAAATCGTTGAAGCAATCGACCTGCGTGCACAGGTTGAAGATGTACCAAAACTTATTAAACAACCAAATATTTACCCCGCATACCACATGAACAAAAAACACTGGTTTACTATCGTTTTAGATGGCTCTGTTCCAATAGAAAAAATATATAATTATATTGATAAAAGCTATGAACTTGCTAAAAAATAATCTTGCTTTATTACAAAAAAATTTGTAGAATACAAATATGAGTATTCGAGTTGATAAAGTGGATAAAATATATTCTGCAGGAAATTTGAATTTATATAAAGTCAGAGAAGTAATAGTTTCAAGCCAAATTTCTACAGATCAAAAACTTAAATTTTTGAAAAATAATCATTCGGGAATCTCACATCTTGTTGAACAAAAAATATCCGGTTCAGAGTTCAAATCAATTATGGAAAGCCGCCCGCTAACACTTTTTAAACCAATTAGGAATTCTTATACCAAAACAGGGGATAAAAAACTTTTGGCAATAGCACTAGGTATTAAACCAAATGAAGTTGATAACTACATAAAAAATGTAAATCTCCAAATACGCTCTATGCAAGATTTAAACACAATAGGGATCTCGAAAGATAAGTATGAAGAAGTTAAAACCTATGTCTTTCGCCACGGAACAAAGAACAGGTCATAAATTTCTTAGATTACGAACTATCTCACGCAAAAAAGATTTTAAAAGTTTTATACCACACATTAGAGTATAATTCAGGCGGAGTTGCCGATTATTTTATCAGACCTATACACAGACTTGATAACAGTACAATGCTCGGGATTTATAATGTCGTTGATAAAAATCTTAAATCAAGCCGTGCATCAGGCAAAATTAGTGATATTCAAGCACAAGAGACAGCAGAATGGGCATTGGCAAAAATTTATCAAATACAAAATAATCAGCGCTTAAGAAATATTATTAAATTAAATAAAGAAATAAATTAAATTTTATTAACACTAATAACTGATTTAAGCAATTTTCTAACCCTTATATCCTTTATAAATATATAAAAGGATATGCATGGGGAAAAATTATGGTATTATCAGGATTAAGAAAGATTATTTCACTTGCGGGCAAACTTATACCTTCAGACGTTAGATCTGTTACAAGCAGAATTACAGGTTCCGTTAAAAAGGGCTATCAGATAGGTAAAAGGTGCAGCAGCATTTATGACAAAGGTACATTTAAGGGTATAGGCACAACTGCGAAATCAGTAAAAAGAGAAGTTGGCAAATTAAAATTTACAAGAGATGAAATACCGGCTCTGGCTGCATCTATAACATATATGATTCCTATTCCGTCACCTATACCTATCACACCAATCGTTTACGGTGCAGGACATGGGATTAATAAAGGATTAAAATTGACAAATAAGATTATAAACCATATATTCTAATAATTAGCTGTCGATTTGATAATACAGATATTACTTATAAAAATTTAGAATTATACAATTGCAAACAATATAATACTATATTTACCAATCCGCTATATTTAACCGAAATTTGGCGTGCTTTGAATGCAATTTATAATAAATATTGCAAATACTATTTTTTATACCAAACTTCAAAATTTTTAATTCTTTCTTTTAATTTTTTGTAATCTCCATCAAAATTAATACACCTATCATCAATTATCAAATATGCAGGCTCTTTAATGTTTGTTACATTTTCAACATATTCATCAAGTCCGTTTGCAACAGCCCACTTTGAAGCAATCAATAAATTTCTTGTTGTAAAAATAACGATTTTGTAATCTTTAGATAACTCTTTTATTAAGTTGTATGCTCCGTCTTTAATTGGCGGAATACAATCTTTGTCATAATTTCCATCATAAGTATTCAATACTCCATCCAAATCAAATAAGATTGTTTTCTTAAATTTATGCCCCATATTTACCTCTGCTTGTATAGTATCACAAGCCCCACTTGTGGACAAGTCCGACTTGTAAAACGAAAATATTACTATGGATATAGAGTTTAGAAAACAATTAGGTAGAAAAATTAAACAAATTCGTGAAAATAAAAAGCTTTCAAGAGAAGATGTTGCATTTGCATGCAATTTCTCAGGTTCATATATGGGAATGATTGAAAGAGCGGAATATGATTTTAAAATTTCTAAACTTTATAATATTGCAAAAGCGTTGGGTGTAGATATCTGTGAATTACTAGATTTTTAAAAATAAAAGATTACTGGCAGGTATAACACTAAATAAATTTGCTATTGAGAACGATATTGAACCCGCTATATTAAGCCGCATTGAAAATTTAAAACAAGACATAAAAGTTGGTGTTTTAGTAAAAATCGCAAATAGATTTAACACAACACCCTCAACGTTTTTGTCTGAATTTGAAAAGAAATAAAAATATTATCCCTCCCCTGAAAGATTTAGGAGAGGGAGCAGATGTTTGAGCAAAGCGAATTACATCTGCGAGTGAGGCTTGATAAAATCTGTTATTATAACCTCTCCAACAATCTGTAAGGCAACAAGTTGCCAAAACAGATAATCCTCTCATGCTTACATGAGAGGATTATCTGTTTTAACTAACTAAATATATAAATCCCGTAAATTAATAGAATTAAATTCTGTTTTTCCAAACACCGCCTTTTCTATCAACAAGTGCGTCATAGCAAGACCAAATTCTAAAAATACCTGTTAACCCTAAAACGGCATGTGTAACATTTTTATCATAACCATTGTCATTCACAGCCTGACCAATCCCCGGCCAGATAATAAGTGATAACGCTGCAGCTCCGACAGAACGACCGCTTACGCTGCCATTTGTACCATGAGTCCCGGCAAATGCAGGTACAGACGACGATAATATCAATAATGCCATAAAAGAAATTAATAACTTTTTCATATTCCCTCCTATAAAATTACACGACAATTATAGTCTAATTTCTAAAAAATAGCAAATAAGCTGAAATGACAAATGTCATTCTGTCTTACTTATCTCGGATGCGACAAATCACTTCGCTCGCAATTTTATTTCTTGGATTTTGACAGTTCAAGGTTTTGATTTCGCTTTGTTTATGCTAATCGCAAAACAATCGCTCAAACAAACCTTTCACAAAGAAAGTTACGCTCACTTTAATTTTAATACCAATTAAATAAAAAGTTTGCTCACATTCCTGCGAAAAGCTTGAAACTTTCGCAAACTTTTTATTTTTGAACTCGACGTTCGCTTCACTTTCGTCAAAATCCGCCGAACGCAAAACAGCGTTCTCATCGCTATTCATTAAAAAATAAGACGGAATAACAAAAGTTGTTCCGTCTTATTTACCCTGGATGCGATTCGAACGCATGACCTACCGCTTAGAAGTCCGAAAAAATCACTTTTTAATGATTTTATCTGACTTCGTTTGATATGGTTACACCCCTTTTATACCAACTTTCTTGACCATATTTAATATCAAATGATTTTGTTTGATTTTTTATGATATTTAACAAATAGGTCGGGAAATAGTCGGGAAAAATTTACCATATTTTTGCAAATAAGTCTTTCAATGTTCAAATTCATCCAAGCAAATCTATAATACATAAAAAATTTTAAATTGTAAAATTGTAAACAAAAATAGAAATTTATATCAAATTTTTCTTTTTTATACTATGAAAAATGGTTTTTGTATCCGTATTCTGTTGTTATAAGATGATTATTTTCATTCCAAGTAAGAATATTTTCATCTACCAATTTATCTATTTCTTCATTTATCATATCAATGCTTATATTTCTTGGATCAGAATTAAGTATTGTTATTGTTAATGAATTTAATTCAATAACTCCACCTGCAATGGTACTATGGGTTTTTATGTAATCTATAATAAGTTCTCTTAAATTTGTCATATTATTCCTTTTCTAAAATATTTATTATATCGAAAATTAATTTTTCAGTAAACGCTTCACAAGCTGAAGATTTTGCATTGTGGCAAAGATAATCTTTTACTTGATAAAAACCACTTTGCATATTCATAAAATCTTCATTTCTGTTACTAACAAAATCTAAAACAGGTGGTAAAATGTTTAAAATACGGAATAAATCATTTAACTCACCCTCTGCATTTTTAAAATAGCCACAAGAACAATCATTAAAAGTTTCATTACCGTTTTGGTCGTGTATTCTAACAAATTTTAAAGGTTTTTTCTCTAAAAGAAGATGTAATTGTTTTGCTATTGATTTTGTTGATAATGCATCTTCGCTACTTATATCTAACAATATTTGTTTTTGATCTTCTTCTAAAATTTGTATTAAAAAGAAATAAAAAGAAGAAGCAAAATTTCTTAATCTTTCATTATACAAATTTATGGTACTTTTATATTTTTCCGGATTGATACTTTCAGTTACATATTTAAGTAGTTTTAATATTGAATCGGTTTCATCAAATAAAAATGGTATTAAGCAACCAATTAAAACAACTAATATAACTGAAATAAAATTCTTCCAATCTTCCGATAATATCCATATTCCAATTATGGAAAGTAAGATTATTATTATAAATGCAAGTTTTTTCAATATTTTTTTATTATTCATAAACAATTCCTTTATTTTATTTATTACACTCTTTTTCTTAAACCATTTATTATAAACTTTGCAAGTATCTATAAACTTGCTTGTAGCAATATCATACGATTCTTTATTATCATTAACAAAACCTTCTATTTCAGACATATACAAATTTTTAAATCTTTTTCTATCTATTTTTTTATCAATATACTTTGCACAAGCTTCGTCATAGGCATTTTTCAATTCTTCCAATGCTGCTTCAAATATACTTTCTAATAATTCTCTTTTTTCTTTTTCTTTTTGTGTTTCTTCGTCCTTCGTTTTAAAATTTTCTTGTGAAATACGGTATGAAGTTTCAAGTAGCTTACTCTTAGCATTTGAAATCATTTCTCGAATTTGAACTTCAAATTGTCCATTTGCAAGAGGCGAACTTCTTTTAAAGGCAAATATACTAAAAATAAAAGCAAAAGAGGCAATAATAAGATTGCCAACATCAATATTATTTATTACTGCCATAAATATTGAAGAATTTTCCATATTATTTCCCTTTGATTAAAGTTTTTACAGATTTTATACATTTTATTAAAGCTTCATTTGAAGATTCACTTGCATCTATTTCATAGGTTGGGCTTTCGATTAGATTAAAAACCTTAATTTTATCTGAATAATTTAATTTATTTAATTCTATTGCAACTTCTTTTACAGTTTTATCTGTAGGATTTTTTGATAATAATTCCCTTAATTTCTTTGCATATTGTGCATGTGTCATTTTTACCTCTTTCCTTTATTATCTTTTATCTTCAATTAGTTCAATGGTAAACCTATCAGGTGTTAGCACATAACAACATTTACCTTTGAAATAAGTTGATACATAAATATCTGATATTATTTTACCACCTAATTTATTTACAAGGACATCACAACAATATTTAAAATCATCAACTATATATGCTTGGTGGAATATTCTCATAAAATGTTTTAAATAAACATCCAATAGATGCCTATTGGGTAAATTTTCTAAAAGCTCTAACGTAGGCATATTTTCATTTATTGCAAATAAACCTTTAACACCCATATTTTCATCAATATAAATATCAGATTTCTTATATTCTATATACTGATAATCTTCGAAATATTTTTCTACATCTGTTGTTGCAATACCCATATGATGAAATTTAAAATGCTTATATTCATCATATATATTTTCCATTTTTAATAATTGACTTAAGTTATCTTCTAATTTAAATTTTATATTTTCCATAAGTTCTCCTATTTTATGCAAATTTTTTACATTTTATTTCTCATAAAATATTTCTATATTCTTCCTTATTGAAAGTAAAATGTATTTTTTTAGGTGGTAATTTATTAATTAAATTTCGTACGTTATTTTTGTCATATTCTTTATGAGAAATTAAATAAAGTATTTCTGCTATAATTTCTAATGCGTTATCATTCCATTTATATCTTGATATTTCTTGCAATCCTAATCTTATTCCATAACCACCGTGGAACAAAGGTTTTTTCTTTGTGTTAAGTGTAATTCCTTCTTTTATAGCATTATTAAACATAATTTCCATATCGTTTTTTGGCATTTCTAAAAATAATTGGTGAGTTTGAGTGTATATTCCATTTCTACTAACTATATTAAAGCCGTATTTTTTAAGTTCATTTCCTAAAACATTCCCTATTTTTATAGTATTTTCTTGATAATCTTTCCCAAAATATTTCATTTCAATCATTGTATGTAGCAGACTTATAACCTGATGCGTTTGAATATTTCTTAAATATTTAGGATTTATTTCTTTATCTATTTTTTCATAGAGTTTTTCATTATTGGTCATTATAATTCCGTGAGCAGGGCCGGGCATTGTTTTATGTGTTCCGCCATATAAAATACAGTTTTTTAATTTATCTAATGGGTTTTCTAATAAACCTGCAGCAATAATGCCTAGTAATTGTGAATAATCAAATAAAACCACACAATTAGAATCGTCAATTTTACTAAAATCATGCGGAAATAAAATATCACTTGGAGCAATATTTATGAATTTTATATTCTTTTCTTTTATTTCTTTGTTCAAAAGGTTGTAATCAAAATCGTATTTTTCAAGTATATAAGGGGCATCATAAACATTAGCACCTAAACGTTCAAAAGTAGGCTTCATTGAAGCGTGTCCACCCCATTGTTTACCTAATATCATAATATTATCACCAGGTTTACACAAAGCACTTACTAACATATTTGCAGCATTCATACCTGTTAATGTTCTTGCATCCGTATATTTTGCGTGAAAAAGTTCTTTTCCTAATTTATCAATCATTTCATAATAAGGATATAAGTATTCAGCACCGACAAAATTATCTTCCATTGTAAAATCATAAGCACTTCCCATTATATATCTTTCTTGAAAATCAGCAGATAACGGAGATTTTACAAAATCCGAAATTACGGTTTCTGCGGCACATAAAGGTACAGATTTTTTATGAAAATTTTTAAAATTATCATTTAAATTTTGGTAACTATATAGAAGTTACCACAAAAATATGAAAATTCATTTATTAGAAGTTTGGGCAAACTTCAATGTTTTTATTTTAATATAAAAATTTTGGTTTTAGCATTAAAAGCAAATTTAAACACACAAAAACGGCTTTATTTTTTTAGCCGTTTTTCATTATATAAATGTCATTATTATATTATAAAATCAATCTTAACTATGCAGCAATCAGGTCTTTGTATCTTGTTCTTACGGTCATGTGGTTTAATAATGCAGTAAATTTATCAAATGCTCCGTAGTTTCTTGTGTTGTATCTGAATACAAACTCATCCAAATATTTTTGCAAATGTTTTTTGCTTGTAAAGTGGTAAATCCCGATTATTCCCCTTTTCAAAATTCCCCAAAAACATTCCATATTGTTTGTGTAAGCATTTCCGTTTACAAACTCTCTTGCTCCGTGGTTGACAATTTCGTGGTTGTAAAATTTGTGAATATCTTTATATCCGAGCCATTCGTCTGTATAAATGTTTGCAGATTGTTTAACACTTTTCAGAATTTCTTTTGTTAAAGTATCTGCTTGCACATCATCAACAATTCTTGCAATAAGTTTTCCGTTTCTTTCAACCATTCCAAGTACGGCAACTTTATCTTTCATGCTTCTGCCCTGAGAATTTTTAACCTTTTTATTCTTATGACGGTTTTTATTTTTTCCACCAACATAAGTTTCATCAATTTCTACATCATTGTCTAAAACAATATTATTTTCAATCTTAAAGCAATTTCTGATTCTATGTAATATAAACCAAGCAGTTGTTTGAGTTACATGCAAATCATTAGCCAACTGCAAAGATGAAATTCCTTTTTTGTGTGTTGTTATGATATAAATAGCCAAAAACCAAGTCCTAAGTTCAATTTTAGTATTCTCAAACATTGTCCCTGTTTTTACATTAAAATCTTTTCCTGTCTTTGCACAACGATATCTGTTACGACTGCATACATAAACTTTTGCAGTATCATCATAAGGACTTACGACCTTATCTCCCCAACGAACTTTTTTGAGAAAATTCTCACATTTTTTCTCCGTAGAGAATACTTTGAGTAAATCTCTTACCGATTTAAAACTATTCAGTTTTTCCGTAAATTTATCGTTCTTCATATCTTCAGTATAACAATCCTATGCGACGCATGTGGTCGTATATCGTCTCGTAATCTATATTTGAGACGCATTTCTTTACAAACTATACAGAAGATATTTAAAACTCTCCTGTAATTAATTATACTATGAAATATGAACAAAGTTTTTATTCTTGACTTTGTGGCAGGATTGTGGCAAAATAGTGGCATAAAAGAGGAAGTTATATGGCAAAATTTGAACCAAAATTTTCAATAACAAATACAATAGCAAATAACCTTTTAGAGATAGAAAGAGTTAAGGAAGGTATTAAAAGCCTACCTATCAACCCCAAACTGCTTAATTCATTGAGAGAAACGGCTAAACTTTCAACAATTCACTATTCAACTCAAATTGAAGGTAACAGACTTACAAAAGAAGAAGTAAAAGACCTCATTGGTAGTAAAAAGGTTGTTTCAAATGCTGGCAGAGTTCGTGATGAAAGAGAAATTAAGGGTTATTATGTAGCACTTGATTATATAGAAAAACTTGCAAAAACTAAATCACCTATAACAGAAGATAATATTAAACATATTCATGCACTTGTCGTTGGTGGTGGCAGTACAAAGGTTAAAGGTACAGAATATAGAGATGGGCAGAATGTTATAACTGATTCTGCAACAGGTCAAATTGTATATATGCCTCCAGAAGCAAATGACGTTGCTGATTTAATGAAAGAACTTGTTGTATGGATAAATACACCAAACGACATTCCAATTCCTATTATTGCAAGTATCATTCATTGTCAATTTGTAACTATTCACCCTTATTATGATGGTAACGGAAGGACTGCAAGACTTTTAACAACTCTTGCCTTACATAAAAACGGATATGATTTGAAGGGTATTTATTCCCTTGAAGAATACTATGCAAAAGATTTACAAGGGTATTATGAGGCAATTAATATTGGCAAATCTCATAATTATTACTTAGGTAGAGAAGAAGCTGACATTACAAAATGGGTTGAATACTTTATTAATGGTATGGCAATAGCTTTCAAATCCGTATATAACAAAGCCAAAGAACAAGAAAATTCAAAGGATGAAATAAAAGTATTGCGTGAACTTGATGCAAAGCAACGTCAAATTCTTAATCTGTTTGAAACGCAGAAGTATGTAACTTCAAAAGATATTGCAGATTTCTTCAAGTTTTCTCCCCGTAGTGCAAGACAATTAGCATTTGAATGGGTTAATATCGGTTTCCTTATTTCAATAGGTGAAGGTAAACAACGTAAATACCAACTTGATGAAAGGTTTGAGAAGATTTTGTAATATAACTTAACTTTCATTTTGATTACTCAAAAATATTGATATAATTGATATGTGGAAAGTAATCAATTTGAAATATACATAGATTATGATAAAGATGCAGATAATCCCGAAAGAGTATTTTGGACATTGGCTGGTATTGTATCTGAACTTTCAAATTTTGATAAAATTATTTGTGAATCATTAGCCATAAAAGTTGAGAGTAAAATTGTCTTAGACAAAGTTGAGAGTGGTTCTGTAAGAGCATTTTTTACAAATGTTCTTGAACATATAGATGATGAATCTTTAAAAAAATTGGATTGGCATGGTATTGTAGGTAGTATTCTTGTAGATGGAAAATATTTGTTAATCGATGCCCTAAAAGAGAAACCCGATAAACAAAATGTTGATGTCAAACAATTACAAGAAGATATATTTCAACTTTCAAAGCCTATAACAGAGGGAACACTAAAAACAAATAACTATATTCCACCTGTAAAATTGACCAAAACTTTAAATAATCTCAATATTGCTTTTGGACACCTAACGGCAGGGGATAAAATTAAGTACATGACAAAAAAAGATACTATTGAGACTAAATTTAATCCTGCATATAAATTGGCATATGAAAAAACTCAATTAATCGAGCAAAATATGGTAACAAGTCAAAAGGTTACTTTGGTTATTAAAAAGCCCGATCTTTTAGGAGATAGTCAATGGGAATTTAAATTTAATGGTGCTAAAATAAATGCGAAAATTGATGACAAGGATTGGTTATCAAAATTTCAAAATGGAGAAATTTCAATACAGGCAAAAGACAGTATTGAATGTGATTTAAGAATAGAAACCAATGACATCCCTGCATCAAAATCCGAAGTTATTTATACCGTATTAAAAGTACACCGAATACTCAAAAATAATCCCCCTAAGCAGTTAAATATTGAAAATCAATAAATTTACCTATTACTTTTCATTCTATTGTGTGTTTTACATAGCATTTGGCAATTTAATATGTCTGTACTTCTTCGTAATATGATATTTCGAAAGTTTAAAGAATTGCCGTATATAATAAACTTAACTATTTTTTGCTATCTTGTTGCTTATTTGCTCATAGATTGAGCCAATATTATTTTTCTTTACCCCCATTAAAAATAAACATTTACCACTACTTGATTTCTCCCAAAGTTCTCCAACTAGTGCTTTATTTTTAGTATCGGTATAATCTATAAGGTGTTCCCCTTTGTACTCTACAACTAAAATTCTGCCATCTTTTAGCTTTGCAATAAAGTCAGGATAAAATCTTCCATTTGCTTTTGGTATGTAGAAAGCATATTGATATTTTTCAATATTTCTTACCCAAAATGCTATATTATCATTCGTATCCAGTGCCCTTGCACATTCAATTTCTTCTCCATTCATGCAACCAACTGAATAATAGTAATGGTGATTAAAGACAGTACCTATATGTAATTTTGGAGGTATATATGGTTTTCCTGCAAAATCTAAGCAATAATTAAAGTCTGTTTTTATTTGAGTAAAAGGTGCAAATAAAACTGTTTGCATACCTTTTTGTTCTGCTATATTTTTGCAATCTTGTATTTTCGATTTAATAGCATCCTTTAATATAAATTTTGTTCTAACTAAATCATTCAACGATATTTCACGATTGATACAAAGATTTTCAAGCAGTTGTCTTATATATGTAACCTGAACTTGTTGAGGAATATTCGTATCTGGAATTTGTTTTGTAATCCATATTGCAAGATTTGGTATAGTCCAATCCGTAGGTACATTCATATATTCATATTCCATAGAACTCTGAATATACCTATCTTCAATACGATTTCCATTAAGGTCAATTTCAATTGAAGTACCTGTTTTCTGTATTCTAAATTCACCCTCGTTAAGTGTTGCAGGATATTCAAGTAACCATTTCCCACTTGGATCTAAAAAATATTCATCATAATCGCTAATCCAATCATTATCAACAAATAAAGATAATTGAGGTATTAAAAATGTTTCACCTTTTTGAGAAGGTGTTTTTATCTCCCGAATAATTCTATTCCGTAGCTCAATTTCCATAGTTGTAGCTACTGTCTGCCTTTCTTCTATTGGAACAGCTTTTACAATTTTTTCCTGCATTTCAGTGGTAATTTCTGTTGCTTGTTTTATGTATACATCATGCCCGATTGGTGTTTTTACAACTTCTATATGTTTTTGTTCTTCAGATGTAAAAATATTCATATCAAAATTTGAAACATTGAATTTAATTGGTGCAATTTCAATATGTCCCCCTAATGTTTCAGGTAAGTGAGTTTGGACTGAGTCGGGTATTTCATTTTCTTCAAATCCCATTTCTACTAATCTGTCTTTTAATTGACTTACACCCTCTTGCCATGAAACATTTGAAACAAAAGCGTATGCCTTGTTTAAATCTGATTGTTCTCTTGATTTAGCATAAGGCATTCTTAATACTCTGCCCAATAATTGCTCAATATCTTTTGGTGAATGCCTTTGAGCCACTGAACAAAATACATAGGCAAAAGAGCAATCCCAACCTTCTTTCAATGCTTCAACCGTAATTATATATTCTATACTGCACTTTGGGTCAAATAAATTCTTATCATCTAATTCTCGTTGTTCGCCTGTTGCAATAGCAATTTTATTTTCATCAATATTTTCTTGCTCAATCAAATATTTCTTAATAACATCAACCGTGATTTCTTTATCTTTACTTTCTGCCTGTATAAGCATTATTGGTCTAATATAATCTTTATCATTACTTGCAATTTTTCCCAATCCTTTTCTTGTTTGTATTGCAGCGGTGAGGGATTGTTCCCATGTTTGATGTACCGTAAGTATAATCGGTAATTTAATCATTTCTTCCGACTTTAATTCCATAGCACAAACTCTATACAGTACATTAGAATTTGTATCAGGCGTTGCCGTATATTCTATAATACAAGAAGGATTAAACCTTACAAAAGTATTATATGCTAATGGAGTTACATTATTATGAGCTTCATCTGCTATGACAATAGGTCTATATATATTTAAAAGGTTTGCAAGGGAATATTTTACTTTACCTTTATCAGCACCTTCTTCAATCCTTTCAAGATTTTCTCTATTGTTCAAGTTAGGAATTTTACGAAAAATCGGTTCAAGGTTTTCATGGTGTGCATATATTTTTCTAATATCAGTATTTTGAACCCTCGATGTTTGAAATGTAGCAACAAAAATACAACATTTTTCTCCAATATCCTGTACTTTTATATCGGTAAAATCTGCAATGTCATAAACTGCTATATCAGACCCAAAAGACTGTTCTAATACTTCTCTATTAGGATGTCTTGGATTTTTTAATGTTTCTATGGTTTGTGTTTTTATTGTTTTTGTCGGACAACACCATAATACAATAGGAGTTTCTGTTTCAAGGTAATTTTTTGAAACAATAGGAATCGTATTTGCTGATAGGTATGTTTTACCACCACCAGTTGGAAGTCTTAAACATACATAAGGTACATCTTCCAAACCTGCAATTTTATTGTATATGCTATTTTGTTTTAATTCATGAAATGCACCTTCTGAGCCTTTAAATCGTACTAAGTTTAAATATTCTTCAAGTATATTTAATGTCTTTTTCTGATAATCTTTTAGTTGAAACATTTTTACCTCTATTTTGCTTTTATTTCATACGGTGTTTGCTTAAATATAATATTGTTTTGTTTGAGTTTTTCTGCACTCATAGTTGTAGCTTCGCCATATATAACTTTTTTTCCATCATACTTTGGTAGAATATCAAATACCTTTTGTGTTAGAACATTCCCCCCATCAGGCTTTTTATCTCCTAAAATACCGTTATATAGTAGATAATATTGAGTATTATTGTACTCTCCTAAATTCGGAGAGTTAGCTGTATCCGTATATGCTGTTTTTGTTTCACTAAACCATATATGACTTGCTAATGTTTTAAAATCTACTTGTTGATTTATATTTCCGTTTTCATCAAAAATAGGTTCTCCTAAATCATAAAAAGTATAACCTCCGCCACCTTGCCAGTTAACACTTTTAGATATCCCTTGTTGTTCTCCATCAATTACAGAATTGAGTCTTTTTATAACATGTGAATATATATGATTGCCCTGTTCAATACCTATATATTTTCGATTCATTTTATGTGCAACTGCACATGTAGTTCCTGAACCTGCAAAACTATCCAATACAATATCATCTTTTTCAGTAGACATCCCAACAATTCTTTTGATGAGAGCTTCTGGTTTTTTGCCTTTTTTGAATGTTACTCCACCCTCATTATCAAGACCAGTAGTTTTAATATCTTGCCAAAAGTCTCCAGGGTGAACTGTCAAATATAAATCGGCAAATAATAACTTGCACCTTGGTAAATCTGTAAGTTCATTAAAATCTCGTTTGATTAAATACATTTTATTTTTTGATGTTACAATAGGAAAAACTGCAATATCATCTTTTGTTGTTTGTTTTATTTCTTCCGCCAAATTCCTTGCTCCACCTGTTAAAGTTGCAATTTGTACGATTCTATAAGCATTTTGATACAGCCAAGCATCATTTAAAGTATTCCCTGTTTCGGCTTTACAAACATCCTTAACATTCATAAAGGATATTTTCTTTACTATATCTTTTACCTTTTGTATATCTTCTTTAGTTCTATCTTCATCAGCAATGATTGCTTTAACAAAATTCAATTCTTTTTCAGTAACATTTAAACAGACTGTTTTGTATTCATTATCCCACTTTTCTTTTGGAACTTTTTCTATATGCAAGTTTTTTATACCATTAGGAGAAGCCAATATTATATATTCTTTAAGTTTTGGAATGGAGCCATTTTTGTTTATTGATGCCATTTTTACACCAGTAGCTTCACTCATTTTTACTGAAATTGTCTTAACATTTTTCATTCCAAATATTTCGGCAATTATCATATATAAATGGCAATATTCATCATCGTCTATTTGTACAGCTATTAAACCATCTTCTCTTAATAATTTTCTCAATAATTCTATTCTTGGGTACATCATAGAACACCAAGTAGAATGTTCTAAATTATCATCATAACCGACTTCATTTCCGTCAGCATCAATTCTTGAACCAGTATTATACGGAGGGTCAATATAAATACACTTAACTTGTCCTTTATAATAGGGTAATAAAGCCTTTAATGCCTCAAGATTATCACCTTTGATAATCATATTTTTAGTTTTTTCACCATAGGATAATTCTTCATTAACTTTTAAAACTCTATAAGGAATTTTATCTGTTGTTCTTATAGCTTCATTCTTTCCTAACCATTCTAGTATTGGCAAAATTTCTCTCCTACATAATTTTTGTCAAATTTTCAACAAAATGTATTAAATTATGGCAAACTATACCTCTTAATATGATTTAATGCCAAAAAAGAGTATTTGTCAATTTTTTTAGTTGCTCATTTTGTGGCAAAAATCTGATTTTTATAAAGTTTATAAGTCTGCAAAATATCTATTCATAAAACATTTAGCAGTTTTCAACAAAATAATACATTTTGTTGAAATATCATAATGCTGCAACCTTATAATATAAAGTGCTTATAGCTAAAATCTATTTCATCTTGGTCCACGGAAATATATCTAAGGGTTATGTTTTGAGAACTATGATTGAATATTTTTTGAAGTATAACACTATCTTTATATTGTTGATAATGATGATATCCAAAAGATTTTCTCATGGTATGTGTTGAAGCCTGAATTTTTAAACCAACTTCTTTACAAGCATTTTTTATAAAGCGATGTACTATTGAACGGTCAAGCCTTCTGCCCTGCTTACCTAAAAATAGAGGTTCGTCTAAACTTCTGCCTTTTGTATAAGATTTCAAAACTTTTTTAAGCTTATCGTTGATATAAAAGGATTTCCGTTTTTGAGTTTTCTTTTCAATAATAGTAATATGAGTTTTATCAACTACATCAGAAACATTTAATCCTACAATATCAGATACCCTAAGCCCTGAATTAAGTCCCAAAACCCAAATGACATAATCTCTTTCATTATGTTCTTTAAGGTACTGTTCAACGGCTTTAATATCTTTTTTACTTTTAATAGGTTCCGCAATATGCTTTTTCATCATTCCCCCTTACTTTAATATAAAAATTTCTACAAACATTTTTCTGTGCAAATTTTCAGAAAAATTTTTCACAACTAAATTTTCTATTAAAATATAGGAGTTTTTAACATGAACATAAAACAACTAACGGAAGAATTAGAAAAGTTTTTAGAGGAAGAAAATAAAATCATAGGGGAATTTGAGCTTATAGCTCACGGAGAAAATGCTACGAAATATTACGATAAAGCAACTGAATATTTTAAAAATCATGGGAATATGGTTAAAAAAAGGGTATGTAAACCTTCCTTTAGCCGAACTTGGAATATCCGATGATGATACAAAAACTTTAGGTTATGAGTTTAAATAAAATTGAGTAGCCTAAATTATAGACTCAACAACACTTTCAACCCAATTTTGTGGTAAGTTCTATATAGTTGCCTAAATTTTTTAGTTTGTATAATTCCTTATTTTTTTCTAATATCATCTTAAATCCTCAATTTGTTTTGTTGTATGGTTATAACTGAAATTCTTAGCACCAAATTTGAAAGTGCATCCAATAGCTGAATTACCCGATTTCAAAGGCTCAAAGTCATACAATTCATTCTCCTCTGTGTTTAGTTTGTTGCATAGAAATTTCATTGTTTTTGAGATATTAACGGCCGAAAAAGTTTTGTCGAAATTCCGTAATGCTCCAAGAGTATTAAATTCAACAATATTATTTACTCTTTTTATCCACATTGGCATATCTTCAAGATGTTCGTCTTGGAAATCAACCCAATATTTATTTGAATATTCGGGTTTGTCATATACAGGCTCTATATATCCTATGAGCTTTTTTGATAATGATTCAGTAAAAAATGCCTGACCGCCAAAAGTTATCCAAGTATTTTCGCCGCCGTAATTTGTTTTAATAATTCTATCAGTATTGTCTAATGTTAATGATCTTTGATTTGTTTTTCCTTTTATAAATACCGAAAGATAGTAGGAATGTTCAGCTTCATTTTGAAATATATTTTCGGGAAAATATAAATCACTTGAAGATACTTGATATTCCATATTTAATTCTATTTGTTTAATATCTTTATATTGCGGTATAACGCTATAAATATCATCAATAGATGCTTCTTTTGATCCACCATTTTTGTTATAGAATATCGTTTCAGCTTCAATTCTCTCTTGGTAGTAATTTGGTAAAGAATGGATTTTCCCTATATGTTTAAACAAATCTGAAGGATTTAAATATGGTCTTAAAAGTAAAGTATCAAATATATCAAATGAAACTACTTTCACTTTATCTATTTGTTTATATACATTCCCAAAAAACATTATTTTTTCTCCTTAACTGAAATTAGCGGAATAAAACCAAACAACAATATTTTGGTTTTATTTATTTTTTTCTTGATTTTTATAAGTGGAATAAGCCCAAACAAAAAAATCCATAGATTTTTATTATTTTGAGCAGAGGAATTAAATGATGCTAAATATGGGTAATGAGCAAGTGCATAGTTTTTACATAATGCGTCTGCATTAACCATTTTGTTCCAAATTTTATTTGTAGTGCAATTTTCCGTAAATCTATATTTAACAAGAACTTCATCTATATTATGAAACATAGTATGATTGATTAACTTTAAACAAAGCATATAATCTTCGGCAGGCGAAAATTCTTCCTCATAACATATATCGGCTTTATCAAGAACTTGTTTTCTTATCATCATTGCAGTATGAGCGACCACATTTGAATGTATTAGATGTTTTTTAATTTCTAAATTTTCTGTTGGATGATGAGAAAAAACTTGTTTTGGGAATCTTTCAATATTGGAACTTACTACACCTATATTCTTATTCTCATCTAAATATTTAACTTCTTTTTCAAGCCGAGAGGGTAAAGATATATCATCGTGATCAAAAATGGCTATATATTCTCCTTTTGCAAGGGATAATAATTTGTTTCTAGATTGGGTTATTCCAAGATTTTTAGCATTTTTAAAATATCTAATTCGTTTATCGTTATACGAATTAACAATATCATCAAGATAAGTGCTTTCCGGAGAGTCATTCAAAATAATAAATTCAAAATCACTAAAAGTTTGATTTAATATTGATTCAATAGCAATTTTTAATTCGCTTTCTTTTGTTTTATAAATCGGCATAAGAACAGAAACTTTAGGCATGTTCATTCTCCTTTTGTTTTTTTATCCAAGAGTAAGCAGAAGAAATGCTGTTTTCTAATGTGTGTTTAGGCTGCCAATTCAATATAGTGTAGGCTTTTTTATTATCCGCAATTAATTTTTCGGGATCACCGATTCTGCGAGGACAAATTTTATATATTATTTTTTTATTCAAAACCTTTTCACAAATGTTAAATATTTCTTTTACTGATTTTCCACAATTTGTTCCAAGATTTAAAAAGACTGTTTTGCCATCTTTATTTAAATAGTTGAGGGCCAAAATATGAGCTTCAACCAAATCATTAATATCAATATAATCTCTTATGCAAGTACCGTCATTTGTATTATAATCATTACCAAAAATTTCAAAAGTTTTATTATTTTCAAATGATGAAATTAATATATTGGGAATTAAATGCGTTTCAGGATTATGACATTCCCCTATTCTTGAAAATTTATCAGTTCCAATAACATTAAAATATCTTAAACGTACAGACCTTAATTTGTATGCTTTATCATAATCATCTAATATTTTTTCAACAATTAGTTTTGATTGACCATATGGATTAATTGGTTCAGTTGAATGTTCTTCACTTATTGGACTGTGTTTAGGTTCTCCATAAACTGCTGCAGAAGAAGAAAAAACAATTTTTTTTACATTATAATTTAGCATTGCATTCAATAAATTTAATGTTCCACCTACATTGTTTAAATAATATTTTTGAGGATTTAAAACGCTTTCTCCGACTTGTGAAAAAGCAGCAAAATGTATAACTGCATCAAATTTTTCCATTTTAAAGATATTAAACAATGAATTAGTATCTGTTAAATCACAATTATAAAAGGTTAAATTACCGCAAGATTTAATTGTTTCTATTGTTTCTATATTCCCCGTTGAAAGATTATCGCAGATAACAACATTGAAACCTCTTTCAATTAATGACAACGCACAATGGCTACCTATGTAACCAGCTCCACCTGTAATTAACACCTTGTTGCTATCCACTAAATATCTCCCAAATACTGAATAACTACTCTTGCATCCTTTGTATAATTTTTTAATTCTGCTTGAATGTTTTTATACAAATGAACAGTTTTCTTATGGTCATTTAGGGTTAGTGATTCTTTTTTGCCGTTATTCTCCAATAACAAATCACAAGAACCACAAACACAAACAATATTTTTATCAAATTCTGTATCTAAAATAGTCTGTTTATTAGTTCCCAAGTCAAAAAGAATATCAATCTTTTTTGTGCTTTGTTTAGAATTTAAAGTTTCATCAGTATTTGTTTCAAGCATGCTATACAAATTTGTCATAACCTTCTATTCTCCTTAAATCTCATCACATTTTATTCAAAATGTGATGTTAGGAGTAAAGCATTGTTATTACTGAATTTTCAGCCATCAAAAGTTAAAAAAAGAGGAGAACATCACAAAATTTTTAACAAATTTGTAAGGTAATTTGTTTGTGATAATATATATTTGAGCAGATGAAAAAAATAACTCATTACATAATGAATAAAACGTAATATAGTAATCTGCTTAAAATCTAGTGATAACTTGATTTTTTACAACTTTAATATTTTAGATATTTAATTGCATTAATTTATCACCAAAAATATTTTTGTGTTAAAATCATTGTAAAGAGGAAGCTCATTACAGACTGAATATACTGTAATCTTATAAAAATGTGATGTTCTTCCAACTATAAACAGGGTTTCGACTATAAAATAAAGTTTGTGTAACTTTCATCAATTTGGTCTTGTTCTATGCCGATATAACGAAGTGTTATTTGAGGACTTGAATGATTAAAGATTTTTTGAAGCATAGCAACATCTTTGTATTTCTTGTAATGATGATAGCCGAAAGTTTTTCTCATAGTATGCGTACCGACTTTTTCTTGCAGACCTGCTTCTTCACAAGCATATCGAATAATATAGTAAGCTGCATACCGTTCTAACCTATTTTTGAATATTGTCAAAAACAACGGTTCATCAGCACGTCTGCCTTTGGTAAATTCCTCAAACATAGGTTTTAATTTAGAATTGATAGGAAATTTCTTAAATTTTCCTGTTTTCTTTTCTACAATTTGAATGTGGGTTCGACCACGAACATCACCGACATTTAAAGCTAAAATGTCAGAAATTCGCAAACCACAATTCGTTCCGATTGTGAAAAATAAAAGATTTCTCATACTTTGTTTTTTGAGAATTGCTTCAACTTTTCTTAAATCGTCTTTGTTTCTGATTGGTTCTACTGTTGTCATTTTTTCTCCTTTCTTGGTTGGCGGCATTAAACGGGTATCGCTAACGCTTTCACCCTCTGCCGCCAATCCGCTTTCTAATTTGACTACACTTATAATTGTCTATTGAAAAACCAACCCCTACTTGAATTTACGAAAAAATTAATTATTTAATCGGGAAGTAATAATCAACCAAATATGAAGCTGCATCAAAAGGATGTTCTAAAAATTTCAAATCGTGGTCGTTTTTGATTTGCTTTAATGACGGAACATCAACAATAGATGTGCCTTCTTTGAATGATAAGTTATAAACATTGTGTAAAAGCCACTTGCACCTTTTATCAATAAATAAAGAAACCGTACCTTTTGAATTACGGACTTTTGCGTTAAAGGCCTGTATTCTATTAAGAATTGGCGGATTGAAATTCCTTAATTGAAATTTAGGACTATAACCGTGTGATTCCAATGCACGTTTTATAATCATATAGTTAGTAAATTCAGATTGTGCCGTTCTGTTATCACCCGAAGCATCACCGTTTATAATCAAATCGCCTTTATGATTAGGGTATCTGCGTATAAATTCATCTATTGCCTGTTGAGTAGTAGTATTTTCAATAACCAATTCATCAAAGAAATAAATATTTTTATCGTCTTTATGAGCCAAGCACCAACACATAGGATCTACATTGAAATCGCAAGTAAGATGCAAGGGCAAAGTATCGTTATACTGAAGATTTTTGATATTATCATCAGTAAAGTTCTTAACAACCAAACCGCTTGAATAGTTACCAAATTGCCCGAGTACATTTATTCGATAATACTCCGGATCAAAATCTTCTTTCATTGATTCAAGATAATGTTCCGGCAAATAAATATTGTTTGATGTCGGAGCAATAATAAGTCTGTAATTATCTTTTTTATTTTCTACAAACCTTTTATAAATCCAACCTTTATTTGCCTGTGGGTTAGTATGACCGAATAATCTGTATCTGAAGTTATTCCAAGAAGGCTTAATATTAGTATTTCTCAAACGACCGATAAGTTGCTTAAATGCACTATCCGACACTTGTGATGCTTCTTCAATTTCTGCCCAATGCAAGTTCAATGATTTAATCTTTTCGGGGTTATCAACACCTTTGAAAAGAATTTCAGAACCGTTTGCAAAAGTCATTTTCTTTTCAATTTTGTTGAAAGTATAGTGTTTTCCTGCGACATATCCCATAGTTTCAAGATGTGAAAAGTATGATTCTAATGTCGTATCACGCACCAAAACATATTCTTTTCCGCAGACTAAACCTTTACACCCTGCATATTTTCTTGCAAGCATAATTCCTAAAAGTGAGCCACACCAAGTTTTTCCTGAACCGTAACCGCCTTGATAAATTACAACATCAAGCGAATTATTATGAGGAATATTAAAAAATTCCTGTTGCTTTTCTAATAATGTATATTTTGCCATTTATTTGCTCTTTATTAGTTCGTCAATCTTTTTAGATAGTGCATCCAACTTCTTATCTAACTTGCTTTCGGTCATTTCAATTTGCTTTTGCGAATATTCCATAAGTTCAATCTTTAGATTTGCAACATCTAACTTTGTTGCAAAATAATTCATCTGAATTAAAGTGAATATCACACAAGCTATAATGTAAGAATTTTCTTTATTTATGTATTTATTCATTTTCTGTTCCTTTTGTCATAAAAAAAGTAGGCAAGAAAGCACAATAAATGAACTTCCAAGCCTACTCCTCAATTTTTACTAATAACTATGCTCTTAAATCCTTAACAACGGATAAAAGATAATTTGCGAATTTTTCTATCGCACAAACACCTTGTTCAAAACAGTAATCATCAAGTTCACTTGGCGATTCCTTGATTTTATTTTTCAGTCTGAACAGACTGTCGATTGCAGGCTGCGTGTACTTTGCAAGATTTTCATACAATTTTGTAATTGTAGTCGGCACTTGCTTTTTTGCCAAATTCACAATAAAAGGCTGAATAATCGCCCAAATTGTGCTAAATTCTTTCCAATTTCTAATCAATGTTAAAATGTTCATTTGTTTTCCTTTCATCTTGTATTATTGCTCCTGTGGTACTCGGCTTTTTCAAAGCCTGCGTTCCTACGTCGCTATCGAACGGTTACGCACTCCAACGTCTTGCTCAACGCAAGCCGTTTCGTGCTTCACACACGGCTCACGCTTTTAAATTCATAAAATTCCCCTTTCTTTTCAAATTTGTATTTACCTTCTTTAATTTTTTGTTTGTACCAATTTGCTTTGGTTCTGAAATAAGAACCGACTTCATCAATGGATAAAGTCGGTAAGTAGTGCAAATAAGTAATATCAATTTTCCCCTGTCGTTTTCGCTACTTTTGGTCGAACTCATAATGAGTAAAGACCGTTTTCTCATTGATAGGAATACCGTAATAATTGCTTAAATAACCAACTAAACAAACCATTGCTTCAATCTGATTTTGCGTTAATGGATAATTTGTTTTCTTATTTTTAAGGTCAAATCCTGCCATTCCGCAAACAGATACTCCTATACATCCCGTATTACCACCGCCGCAATGTTTTGCATAATTACCGTCTTGGCAGTTTAGATTATCTTCCGGCTTATGATTTCCTTTATAAATCCTGCCAAATTTGTCAATACAAAAGTGATATGCTTCAATATCAACCCTGCAAGGAATATTTGCTCCGGCAGTCCAATGCAGACAAATTTTACTCAATGATGTCATTATCTTTTATCCTTTCTTTTAATTGTTGTATCTGCTCTCTTAAACTTAAAATTTGTGAATTGTAGTAATCAAGCCAAGTTTCACCTGTTCTTTCATCTTTTATTTCGGGTTCGCAAATGGCTCTAATCCGCTTTATATCAAGTTCGCTTAATTCTTCATTGATTTTGTTTATTTGTTTTTCAATTTCTTCAGCTTCTTTTTGTTTATCTGATTTCTTAGGGCATTTTTCAGCCAAATACCATTGAAGGTCTATATCAGATTGTTCAACATCCAAAAGTTCCATACCGATAGATTTAAAATATTTTTCATTTGAACCAAGTCCGACACTACATAAACCTGTATCAGAATCTACTATTTTCGCATATTTAAGCATTCGTTACTCCTTTACACGGTATAAATAAAAGCTCTCCACCACCGGAAAGATTAACAACATCATTAACATCAACCATAATGGCAAGAGAGTTGTATTCTTCCCAATGACTGTAACTACCATACTGTCTAAACACTAAATAACCGTTTATATAACCTGATAGCGAGGAATTATAGACAGTATTCCGCATTATAATCCACCCCTTATTGGTAATGATGTTATTTGTGCCTAACGGCAAACTCGTAACTGAACTCCAATCGGGCATAGAATACTCAATGATGTTAATTTTATTATTTGGAACAATATGAGATAATGAATTATAAATTGCTCCTGCATCAAATAATTCTAAATTTTCAACAGAATTTGCTACTTTAAAATATAGTGAAATATTGTTTTCATAATCAATAATTTTTGGTATTTCTGCATAACCTTTTGTTTCCCAATAACAAGGATTTGAAAATCCGCTTGTTCCTCTTACTCCAACATTAATATTATTATTTGAAACAATATTACAATAAGGCCAAGCTCCTGTTGAATTACCACCGCCTGCAACTGCTGAATAATTTATATTTTTGTATGGGATTTTTAATTTTACACTAACATTTGCGGATGAGGTTATTTTATCACCTTGCTCCAAATAACCGTCAGAATATAAATTATACCAATAAGTATCTTCATTAGTAGCTTCTTTTTTTGAAATTAATACTCTTTTATTTGTTCGTGTCGGACAGATAAATGTTTGATTATCAATATCAACAATCCAAAATAGTGAGTAATCTTTCAACGGCTCAATATCTTTTTTCTCAATAACATTGAAATTATAAGGGTTATCAAAGTTTAAAGCTCTGATTAAAGCATTATAAATCGTTGTATAGATAAGTCCGCTATTTATTTGACCGACAGATTTTAACCAACCAATGTGATTAAAATTCAAATCATCATAATGAGCATATCCTAAAGGAATACTGTCATTTTCGACATTAGTTATATCAAAAACATTTGTTATTTCAGAAGTATGAACGGTATTGCCAACAACCATATATAGAAATTCTTCAGAATTATCCGTTTTTTGCTGTGGCAGATATACTCTTTTATTTTCTGTATCAATACCGTATAACCAAGCACGATTATTGCTTTCAAAATAATTATCGACTAATGATTTTGCAGAAATGTCATAATAAATATGACCATTTGCATTTACATACGAAACTTTTGAAGCATCAAAACCTACTCGTCTTAATTCTCCATTTGAATTGCCTGCAGAAAATACTATTCTATATTGTTGATATGTATTATTTGTAGAAATAGGAAAAGTTCTTGTTTGGTTTAAAGAAAATGTCATTCCGGATTGCTCATCAAGAATATCCCAATCTTCACCGTTATTTGTTCCTTGTAATGTCCAAGCCGTAGGATATTCAGGAGAACCATTGTTATCTGCTTGTATTAAATAACTGCTTATAATTGTAGGTTCTGAATAATCTATATTGAACCAATATGTAGTAAAATTACCAACTCCTTTGGAAGCATTTGTTCCATTTATCAATGAATAAGCATCTGTATTATTTCTTGCATCAGAAACAGTTATATTCCCATTTTTATTTGAATTAAATGTCGGTAAAACTATTTTTAATGCTTCATTATATGAAGTTAAACCATTTTGCATTTCTGCAATACATTTGTTATAAAAATCCGAATATCCATATCTTTCCCCAAGAATAGCACTTTTATAAACATAAGTACCTAATAATGCAAGTCCTCTTGATTGAGTAAAGTCTAATCTATAATCTTTTTTTATAACATCAAATAAATTCCAACGATATAAATTTTCATTTGCAATTTCTTTTAGAGATTCTTCTCCTTCAAGTGTAGTCGTATTAACATCTTCAATAGATGAAACTCTTTTACCCTCAATATCAGAAATTGAATCATCTTTTTTATCATCAATATCATCCAAACTATTACTTCTCGCAGTAGCAATATCAGACATAGCGATAGTATAAGTATTTGATACTTCTTGGGTTTTTCGAGTTGCAATATTAGCCTGTTCAGTTGCTAATTCTATTTTTTCATTTCCAAGAGTTTCAACATCATTTATAGTGTTATCTCTTGTTTCATTTATTGATGTAATATTATCTTCGCAAGTCTTATAAGCATTTGCGACAATATCATCAAAGTTTGACATTCTATCGTAAAAATCTGCAACATCTTGATTTAATTGGATATGAGTATTGTGTGCTTCATTGGCATAACTTTGAGCAGAAACTTTTGCATCATTACAATAAGACATCATTCTTGTTGCTTCGGCCCTTGCAATTCCCGGAGTTTCGATAACAACATCAAGCACAGTATCATTGATGTTCATTGAAACTTCCAATGAATTATTTACAAATTTTATTTCTTCATTAACATCTTTTCTGACTAAAAAAGGAATGACAGATGTTACGGTTCTAATTCTTTGTTCCCTGTCTATAAGTTTTAATTCGCCGTATTGTTTCCCTAATTTAAGATTTGAAGTAATTTCATCAGATAAAATAACTTCAAAATTTTTACCGCTTAAATCACCGTACGTTAATGTAACATCACCTAATGAAAAAGTGGCGGTAAAGCCACTTAAATCAATATCTGTATTAAAGTTTATAACAAGGAACTGATCGCCTAAAAAATTTGTATCATCACCTTGAATTATTGTTATGTAGTCCATTAAGATTATTCCTTTTCCTCTAATGCGGTAACTCTTTGAGATAATGAAGCAATATCGTTTGTATTTTGCTGAATATTCTCGATATTTGCTGAAATCCTTAAAGATAAAGCCGTAATTTGTGCCTGTAAATCTCTGAAATTATTGTTTAGCAAGGTTGAGCTTGCCAAACTGCCATATTCAATTTCTTCTATTGCCATTTTTCTGTTCTTCCTCTATTTCCTTATAAACTCTTTTAATTTGCCTATTGAAATCAATTTTGTTGGCTTTCATTTTAGGTTTAAATTTTTCTATTGCATCAGTATCACCTTTTAATATGCACTCTTTCAAATACTCTCTTGCTTTATGAGCATTTAAGCCTTTTGAAGTTGAATAGAACATATTTACAGGGTTAAAACCATTTTTACTGCCGGATATGGTAAATGGTGTAAAAGTATCTTTGTATCTTTCGCTAATAGATGATTTATTCCAATTATCAGTAATTTCATCAGAAATTTTTGTTGCAACCGGATTTATTAAAGGTGCGGTTTTTGATGCCGCTTTCCTTATGGCACTATTTGGCATATCCTCAACAATTTCGGGAACTTCAAGAGCCTGTTTCCCTGTTCTTGCATAAAGTTCTCTGCCGTTTTCATCATTCCCTATGTATGGGCGAGGGAATAAGGTATCAACAACCTTTTTCCCTGCTCCGTCTTTTTCTGTGAAACGATTATTACTGTAAGAAGAATAATTTATTCCGTTTTCATATTTTTCGGGATTATTATGTTTATCAATAGCACGGCTGCAGGCATTTATAAGGTTTGAATAAATTGCAGTTTGAATTAAGAAAGTCATAAAATACCTTCTTGCCTGCTCGCCCCTTATTCCTGCTCCTTCAACATCATTAGTAAACGAAGAAAGTCCGAGTTTCCTTGATAATTCCCTTGTTGCAGCACCAAACTTTGAAGAATTGGCAAATTCATTCAAAAACTTTTGCCCCGATTCAGATGAAAATATAGCCAATGATTGACGGACAGTTGCAGACATATTCCAATCCGGTGATAGCAATAATCTTCTTGCACCTTTAAGAGTTTCGGGTTTAATTCCTAAACTATCCCAATTCTGACCGCCAAAAGTATCATTAACAAGCTGTCCTATTTCACGTCTTACATTATCAGATAAAGTTATTTTTCCTTTTTTTGAAACACGGTCTATAAGGTTTTGATAAGCATGCAGTTTATAGGTATTGTGCAAATAATTCCAAAGGAATTTATTATTTGCATCAATATATGCTTTCATAGGTTTGGTAACAATTTTACTTGCACCTAAAGTAACTTTATCAACAAGGTTTGAAACACCGTCAATAAAAGTATTAAATTCACCTATGTTTATATCAGATATTGCTCCAAACTGAACACCGTCTTGAATTGCCTGTTTTACGGCAGGGGAATCTTTAAATACTTCAAAATTATTATTCTTAATTCCGTCAATAATTTTAGGTAAATTTCCTAATGTCTTAAATGTTTTAATAGGAACAATCCCTTCGTGAGCTGCCGCACTTTCAGTTAATGCAACAACGTGCATCTCCGTTTACAACCTGATTAAAAGAGAAAACACCTTTTTTAGTATCATCATAAAAATATAGTTCCGTACCGTGAAAGACCAAAGAATTATAACTTGCACAACCGCCCGGACTTTCATCTGTCTGCGTATAAGGATATTCCCCCGATAAAAGTATTGAACTGTCCTTAAAAAATATCGCTAAACTACCTAAATATGGAGTAATAGCCGTAATATTTTTTATGTATTCATTAAAACCGGAAGATGTTTTTACTTCATAATCAGATGTATGAAAATCATAAATATTTTCTTGAACGGAATACCAAAGAATATTACCTTTAAATATCCATAATCTGTTATCGTAATTAACTAAACCCAAACCCTTAACAGGTCTTTCTTCCATATCAACAAGATTATTCATATCGACAATTTCGGGATTAGCACCAATTTCGATACTGAACATTTCTTCACCTGTTGAAAAAACGAATAAATCAGACCAACCCTGTGCAAAATCAAGACCGCAGGATGTTCCTGTTTTTATCAGATTATCTTTTTTGAGTGTTACGGTTTGAGATACAAAGTCATATAAATAAAATCTGCCAACTTCGTTATTTTCGGTATGAACAAAACAATATGTAACATTCTTTTGAACACTTTCAAAAATGTTGATAACTTTTTCATCACTTGGAATAGAATTGCAAATTTCAATATTCCCTTTAGCAGTTCTTATTCCAACACCGCTATTGATACCTGTATTAAATAATTCAACATTTTGCATGTCGGAAGCAGATATAAACTCGTTTGAAAATGTTGCGTTAATTCTTCGGATGCCGCCGAATTTATTACACATTAAAGATGCGATTTTTGTTGCCATAGTTAAAATACCTTAAAAAATCTACTATAGGGGTTGAAATTTCTTTTAAAATAGTTTATACTGTGAGTATCAGAGCAGTCCAAGCCTCTTAACAATGCTAAAATCGGGCTGCCTTTCTTATATAGAGGGAGCATGACAGGATTTAATAAAGTAGCATTAACGGCTGAAGAACAACTAAATTTATTAATTAACAGAGGTTTAATTGTAGAGGATAAAGCATCTGCCGTTGATATTCTTAAAAGAATTGGCTATTACCGTTTATCTGCTTATATGAGAAATTTTCAAAGAGGTATAAATCACGAATTTGTTTTTGGAACAAATTTTAAAGATGTTATTGATTTATATAACTTTGATGAAGAATTAAGACTTATTTCATTTAATGCCGTAAGAAAAATTGAAATAGCTTATCGTGCTGCAATATCTAATGTTATGTCGAAAAAGTACGGTTCACATTGGTTTTATGATGCCGGAGCATTCAAAAATAGTAACTATGTTAAACAATGTGAAAATTTGATAAAATCTGAAATTATCAATAAAAAAGGTGTATATGCGGCAACATTTATTGCTAAATATTATCAAAAATATAATAGTCCTGATCTTCCGCCTTTTTGGATGTCAGCAGAAACATTTACATTAGGAGCTATTGCAATAATATATCAAATGATAAGTTCTCAAAATCAGAGAGAAATTACTGAATATCTTGGCTTTGATATTGATAAAAAGATTGTTTCTCAATCAAATTGGTTATACGCATTAACTGTTATTAGAAATACTGCTGCTCATAATGCAAGATTATTTAATAAAGTTTTTAGAATTAAACCTACAATAAATAAAAATATTAAAGAATTACAGGTTAATTCAAGTTCTACAAGTAGTTCATATTATTATCTTGCTATGATAATGAATTATTACTTAAAAACAATATCTAATGACATAACTTTTGAAGATGATTTAATAAGATTATTTGCTAAATATCCTAATATTGATAAAACCAAAATGGGATTTCCCGCAAATTGGCAAAAATTTACAATTACAAAGGTAAACAAACATAAGGTTAAAAAGTAATTACCAATAAACCCTTTGTTCTTTTTTAAGTCCTGAAGTGTAGTTAATTAAAATTTTGTATGCCCTATCATATTGTTCTTTATACCCCGAATAATTTTCATCTTGTTCTGATGCAATAGCATAAAGCATTGATTTCGTTATAAGAGCATTTTTAAAGATATTTTCATATTTTTCGGGTATATCAATAGTATCTTCATCATTTTGCAGAGAATAGACACTATCGCCAAAATCGTTTTCACCTATTGCAAGGGTTAAATACTCAATCGTAACGGTATAAGTATCATCAGGAGCAGGATATAAAAATAAAGTATCATTTTTAATATAGAATCCTGTCGGAGTTCCCTCTTTATCTTCAAGGGTTTCGTAATTATCCAAATATTCAAGATAATTTTTACCAATTCTGACAGAATATACCTGACTACCTGAAACAGTTTTCTTTATTATATTTCCGTTAGGAGTGGAGTATTCCGAATTACCTTGTGAAGTTCTGACCGTAAAAGTTTTTATTCTAAAAGGAAACGGATAAGAACACCATATTTCAGAAAGTGCCTTATTTATTGATGATTTTAAGGCACTTTCCATATTCATTTGCGGTTGCTCCGGCAATTTCAGTAATAAGTGCATATTCTTCAGTATTTTGATAACCTAAATTTTGAACCTGCAATAATGCCTGTTCTTGAATTTGCTTTGCATAATCAGCCTGTTTTTGAAGTTCGGTTTTTTCCTGTTCCCACTTTGCTTTTTCATCTGCTAATGGTTGAAGCTCATTGTAGGATTTTAATAAATCATCTACATTAACAGTTCCGTCTTGGTTTAAAAATTGTTCGGGAATTTGAGGTTTATCTTCTGTTGTTTGGGTAGTTTCTTCACCTGCCGAAGTATTTTCAGTGGGGGCGGTTACTTCCGTATTTTCGGGAGTTTCATCTAAAATCCCTTCAATTTGTGTTTCCAATGTTGCTTCTTGTCCTGTTGAAACATTTTCATCTGACATAGTTTTACTCCTTTTTTAACTGCTTGGTTGGCGGCATTAAACGGGTACGGCTGTCGCCTTTCACCCTCTGCCGCCAATCCGCTTTTCTTTTTTGAACTCGGTTTCCCATTTATCGGTATCGGCAATAGTTTTCAGCATACCTTTAAGCACTAATGGCTCTATATCTGAATTTGCCAATCTCAAAATATTCTCTATTTGATAAGATTTAATTTTTTGATACTCAACAGAGCCGAGAAGATTAAACTTCTCGACCAAAATATCTTTTTCTGTCATAAATAATTCCTAAATTTGTGCGTGCTGCCGTTGTGCAATCGCTTCAAGTTGTTCCTGCGGAGTTTTTTCTGAAGGCGGATTAAAGCGAGGTTTGATATTTGCTTTTGCATCTTCAGCACCTTTAATCATTTGTTGAACCGTTGGATCTTGAAGTAAAATAGCTTGTACTTCCTGTGGTATTTGCGGCACTTGTTGAATAAACCTTTCAGGATTTTCAACACCTTTTTGCTCCATATACCAAGTGAAAACAGATTTAATATCTAACGGAATGTAATTTGCAAATCTCTCAACTGCAAGAATAACCATATCGGCAAAACTAAATCTTTCTGTCATTGAGTTTCTATCTGAATATGTATATCTGTATTCAGCTTGCCTTACTTCATCAGTAATTAAAACATTTTCGGGGTTGTTATCTTTATTCAAGTAAACCGTTTCAGAACCAAACTTAAAGTTTGCACAAAGTTTTGCAATATTTTTGACATTCGGAACAATAAAATATTGGTTTATAATATCCAATACCATTGATAAACGAGTAGTCTGACCTTGCGTTTTAACTGAAATTTCAGTAGCGGTTTTATTACCTTTTTCTTCAGCACCTACCATATTCGGGAATATACCCGATATTTCACTCATTAAATCAGATAAGAAAGTAATATCTGTTATAAAAATATTTGTTGAAAATGATAACGGCTGAATACTACTTGAAGTATAAAGCTGCGGATCGTATGTAATTATCTTGCCCGGATAAAGTTCAATCTCATCATCTTCAAAGAAATCTTTAGGACATAACAAAGGCGGATTTTCTGTTAATGACTGCATGTTCACCGTCTTATTCAGTAAATCTTCCTGCGTATGTGCTAAATCCAAAACCGAATATAGCGGTGAAATTCCTCTTTTTGTTTCGTTATCCTGTATAAAAGTTCCGTAAGTAAAAGGATTTATTACATATTTATTCTTATCAAATCTGACAAGATATTTTCCGCCGACAACAACAGCGTGCCAATTCTTTAATACAGTTCCGTCTTTTAAAGTGAAGTTTCCCCAATGTTCTAAAACTTCAATCGTAGAATTGTTTTTAGATTTATTTTTTAAACCTTCATCAGATTGGTCTTGCATATCTGAAGTATCGGGTTCAACAGATACCATATTTCTTAAAGCATGAGCAACTTCTTTTGATACTTCATAGCATTTATTGTTGATAATATCATCAGGAGTTCGCCAAGTACGGTAAATTTTCGGGCAATTATCAAAATCATCAAATTGTGAAACATCAAAAACAAAATCAGCAGGATTTACCGCTATAACAAAAGGATTGTCATAGACAACCCTTTCATCAATATAAAAATTTCTGCCTTTTGCCTTTGCTTCAAGTATTTTTGGCAGTTTTTGAATATCTGTTTGAAATAATGTTTCAAAGAAATTTATCGGTCTGCGGTATTCTTCTTTCCTTGTTTTCCAAGTAGTAAAAGAAATCAATTCACCGTATAAAAGAGCATTATCAATAATTTTGTCGCAAATATGAGAATATTCCATTTTTTCAAGAATATCTACAAGCATTGTTTTTTGCTTATTTGCGTTATTGTCTGCTTCAAGTGATTCACCCGAAACATCAAACATAGAATTGACACCGGAGTAAGTATTTTTCCAAATAAAAGCTTTAAAAGTCTGAAAGTACATAAATAACTTGCACATTTTGACTTTAGACTTCCACCGTTTATTTTTATCGGTTTCCTTAGATAAATCAGCTTTAAAAAATACTTCTTTAATAATTTTTCTTGCTTTAGAAAGGTTTTCACTTCTTGCATCATCATAACTTTTAAAATCTGATACAATTCTTTTAGCAATATAATTTTTTTCTTCTTGTGATAACTTTTTGACTTTACTTTCTTTATCTACAATATATTCCATTAAATATCCTTTTCGCTAAACCCTTCTATAACAAGAACATCAGGCTGTTTTAATTCCAAATTGCCTTCTTCATCCATACAGAATATGTATTTATAAATAAAAGCACAGGTCTGCCATTTGGCGATATAAAAAAATCTTTTTATACCGTGTTAAAAAAGGCAAATATAGAAGATTTTAGATTTCACGATTTTAGACATACGGCAGCTACTCGAATGCTTGAAAAAGGTGCTGATATAAGAACCGTGCAAGAAATTTTAGGACATTCAAGCGTGTCTGTCACAGAAAGATATACCCACACAAACGCACAAAACAAGAAAAGTGCTATTGAGTTGTTATCCTCATTTTAATTTTTTGCACTTATTCGCTATCAAATATGTTCCGACATAATCAGTTGTAAAGGTCGGGAAAAAGTCGGGAAAAATAAAAAATTACCCCGGATGCGATTCGAACGCATGACCCTCTGCTTAGAAGGCAGATGCTCTATCCAGCTGAGCTACCGAGGCATTTCACCATTTTTATTTTTATTAAATTGTCAAAATTTTTGTCTTTTTTACCGAAGCCCTACTGCTTAGAAGGCGGTTGCTCTATCCAGCTGAGCTACCAAGGCTCAAACTCTTTGCATAAACTATATTATCACGAAAAGATTTTCACGCAAGTAGTTATTTATCTTTTTAAATAACCACGCCGGTCGGCGTGGTTACTTGCGTTTATTCATCATCTTCTTTTTTGATTTGATCTACAACCATTTTAGCCATCTCTTTTGCAATTACCTTTTGAGTATCCTCAGGACAGTTTTGCAACATATTCATCGCCGTTCTTAATGTTGTGTCTATATCATACCAGCGACCGCGTCTGTTATCATCTAAGCCGGAACCAACCGCATTGATTATATCATCTACAGCCTCAAATTTTTCATCCTCAATATTGTGTTCGATAATTATTTTAATTAAATTCAATGCTACACGAATTTGTGTCTGATCATCTGTTTCTTCCAAAGTTCTTACAGCTTCTGATAATACAGGATCTTTGTCATACCAGCGTCTGTGTTGATTTGAGTATTCTTCTTTCATAATTCCATTCTCCTTTGCTTTCCTGCCATACTGAACTTGCTTCTTCACCTACTAATTTAATTAAATTGATAGACTCTGAAATAAATTCAGAGTGATATCAACCGTTTTTAAACGTAACCCCTTTTGTCCCTTTTGGATATTTCCAGTCTATACACTTATGTTCACACGCAATTCTGCATGCCCCACACTCAAGACAATTTTCAAAATTCACAATCAATTCCTGCTTTTCTTTGTTCCACTCATACACCTGAGCAGGACAAATATAAGTGCAGTTCCTTGATAGACAATTTTTGCACTTACTTTGGTCAGGATTTAAGTGCGACTCATTATCAGGTGTATATTTTAATGTATATAATTTTTTATCTATATTCATATTAATATACTCCATACAAGTCTGATCAATGCCCAAACATCTTTTAAAAGTTCGCTTAACTTTCTGTCCGTAAAAATACTTTTTATGAATTTGCGGTAATTTTCTCTCTTAGGAGTGCCATCCACAGTTGTAAACATTTCAAAAAATGAATTTATCTTCTTTAAATAGTAACTCATAAACGCTTTTTTACGTTCATGAGCAATAGGCATAAGTTTGCGATAAGTTTTTAAATCTTTCATAATAAAAGAATTTTGCAATTTCATTTCATAATTTTTAAGAGTTTTTCTTGAAAAATCGTCTTTTTCAAACGCTTCGATTGCAGTTTCTGCAGCAAGTTTACCCGAAATCATTGCAAGATTTGTGCCTTCCCAATGCAAATTATTTACAAGCATTGCAGCATCTCCGATAACCATTACGCCGTTATCACAAAGTTTTGGCACTTTATTATAACCGCCCTCAGGAATCAGATGCGCACTATATTCTTTTAAAGTTCCACCATCAATCAACGGTGCAATAGTCGGATGTTGTTTTAATTTTTCCAAAACCTCAAACGGTCTGTAATTATTTTCCACCAAATCATCTAACGTAACACCCAGTCCAATCGTGACAGAATCCACATTTGTATATATAAAACCTAACCCGAGAACTCCGAGCATTGAACCGCCAAAGATTTCACCAATTACACCCTCGCCGTCTTTTACATTAAATCTTTGGTTAATCGTTTCCTTATCAAGTTTTATAACCTCTTTAACACTTAAAGCCACATCTTTTGTTTCGATTTCTTTTCTTAATTTTAACTGTTTTGCAAGGAGCGAATTAACCCCATCTGCCAAAACAACAATATCAGCAAAATAATCTTCAAGTTCGGTTTTAACCCCGATAACTTTTGTGCCGTTTTTTATAAGCTCACGAACAACAGTTTGTTCAACTAAAATCACACCGGCATCTTTTGCTTTTTGAGCCATCCAGCGGTCAAATTTCCCTCTTATTACAGAATAACTTTCATTTCCGTCTTTACGATAAGAAATTGATGTTGAATCTTCTTCACCCAAAATCATAAAATTATGAATTATATTTCTTCTTTCTAAAGGTGCTTCCTGCTCAAAATTAGGGAAAATTTCTTTTGTTGGTTTTGTATAAATTGCCCCGCCAAAAACATTTTTACTGCCAGCAAATAAACCACGTTCTATTAAAACAACTTCTTTACCCGCCTTTGCAAGAGTAATAGCACAAGCAATACCCGCCGGGCCTGCACCAACAACAATAACATCAGTTTTATTGCTCTTACTTAACATATCACTCCTTATTGATATCATTATACAATAAAACTTCCCCCATGTAAAATAGTTAAGTCATTGAACAAACGGATAATTAATACTGGAATTTTTTGCATTAATAATTATAATAAATTATATGAAAAAGAGTTTAATTATCGCAATATTAGTAATATCAGGATTTATTCCCGCAATATGTAAAGAATCCGCACAATGGGAACATATTGCACCAAATAATTATGTGTTCAAAGATGGAATTATGGGATTAGAAAATATTTATGGGTACTCTTTTTTATTAAAATCATATAATAAAGGTCAATATGAACCAATCAACGGGAAACAGGTTCATTATACACTCGGACAATACGAACTGAACTGTGCCAAACGTACATATAAAATCGGTGTTCTTGATTCATATGATGAAGATGACGGTTTTATAAACGGGGATTATAATAAATACGCTCAATTCCAACCCATTGTCGAAGGCACCGCAATATATGTTATGGCAACCAAATTATGTAAAATTTCAATTTAAAAAAACACTAAAACAACAGGGAGTAAACATACTCCCTGTTGTTATTATTCGAGTTTACTGAAATTATTCAATAATATCATCATCACCTGCGAAATCAGGGGAACCGAACATTCCTTCGATTTCTTCCAAAATTGCAGATGGCTTTCTTGCCTGATTTCTTTGAGCGACAGCTTGTTTTCTTTCAGCCTTTTCTCTTTCTTCATTTGCATTGATCAAATGATGGAAACCTGTACCTGCAGGTATCAAACGACCGATGATAACATTTTCTTTCAAACCTCTCAACATGTCTTTTTTACCTTCTACGGCAGCTTCAGTTAAGATTCTTGTTGTTTCCTGGAATGATGCTGCTGAAATGAATGATTCAGTATTCAATGAAGCTTTTGTAATACCTAACAACATGTGTTCACAAGTTGCAGGAGCCTTACCTGCTTCTTCAGCTTCTTTGTTTTCTTTTTCATATAACTGAACTTCTACCAATTCTCCCGGTAACAAGTTAGTTTCACCTGCATCAACAATCTTAACTTTCTTAGTCATTTGACGAACAATGACTTCAATGTGTTTGTCAGAAATTTCAACACCCTGAGAACGATAAACTCTTTGTACCTCATCTACAAGATATTGTTGAGCTGCTTCAGGTCCGCGTAATCTCATAACATCATGCGGATCAGGAGATCCTGATGTCAAAGCCTGACCTTTAACAACTTTTTGATTATTTCCGACAATTACATTTGCATCAATTGAGTATTTGATTTCAGTTGAAGAACCGTTTTCATCTTCAAGATACAATCTTGGGAATCCGCTTTCATCAACTTCAATCTTTGTAGTTCCGTCAAATTCTGCCAAAATAGCACAATCTTTTGGACGACGACCTTCAAGTAATTCTTCAACTTTCGGCAAACCCTGAACAATATCACCTGTTTTTTCTCTTTCATAAGTCAAAGATACAATCAAGTCCCCTCTTAATACTAATGAACCTGCATTAACAAGTAACATAGTACCGGGGCTGATTAAATAAGGACGCCCAACTCTTATTGATACACTACCTTTATTTACAGCAGTAACAATACCGGATATTGGAGTTGTTTCACCACTGTCAGCGATTTGGCTGTCGGTTTTGATTAAGTCACCCTTCTTAACTGTTGCTTTGCCCTTTATTTTAATATCAGTTGATGAACTTTCAGAGATTAATAACAATCTTCTTACTTCTTCATCATCATTCTTAATAGATGCAACGGCATCATGCAATGCTAACACCTGAGTTTTTGCAACAGGAGTTTTTGGATCGATAACCTGACCATCTTTTACCAAAAGTTCAGTTTGTAAAGAGTTGTTTGCAGAACCTTCAAGTTCACGACGAACAATAAGGTTTTCTAATACAACTATTCTTAATTCTCCATTAGAATCAAGCTCTACAACACCTTTCAAATGAGAGAGATATCCGCCCATCTGAAGAACTAAACTTGTTCTTGTTATGGTTGCACCGTCAATGTTACGAACTCGTGCGCCATCTTTATACTGTAACTGAGTTACAGGAACGACATCAATTAATTCATCTGATGAATTGAATTTAATAGATACATCTTTTTGTTCAATATCCAAAACCTGAACAGGTCTTACTAATATTTGAACAGGTTGATTTTCTATTGCATCTTCATCAAGTCCCATTGAAGCATCCATATCTTCATCTAAGTCTTCAATAGCCAAGTCTTCAACTGAAGAATCCATAATTGTAACAACAGAAGTTGTTTTAGCTTTAATACCATCAGCAATTACAGTTCCTTTTTTAACGACTTCGCCTTCATCAACTTTCAATTCCTGAATACTTGATAAAGTATGAACTTCTCCGGGACGAATTGTTATTTCATGAATTACGTCATTGTATTCTTTAAATTCAACAACACCGTCTATATGGCAATATACGTCTTTTACGACTTCAGTACCTGCAGTAACTGTTGTACCATTTTCAACCATTTTCAGTGTTGAATCTTTATTGATTTGATGTACTTCTTCAGGAATAAATACAACTTTACCAGGTTTTGTAATAATTTGATTTTCATCAACTTCTACATCGACGTATCTGATTTCACCTGAAGATGGAACAGAACAATCATCATCAATAAGTTCACCGATAATCATACCGTTTTCAACTGTAGTATCAACAACAGCTTTAACAATATATTTTTCTCCGGTTTTATCTACTGTCCAGATTTGTTCTTTTTTAGTTTGTTCAAAAGATGCATTTTCAGGAGCCAAAGACGCAATAACGATTGTCAATTCTTTACCTGAAACAATCTTTTTGATTTTCTTACCGTCAAATTTTGCATCTTCGACAACTAAATCACTGCCGACTCTAACTTCACCGCCATGCTCGCAGATTGTATGAGTTTCAGCAAGTTTTTCACCTTCAGATACTTTTTGACCATCTTTAACAAGAACTTTTGAACCACCTGGTAATGTATAAACATCACCGCCTAAAACCCAAACAATACCTTGTTTGTTAGTAGTTCTTAATACGTTACCTTGTCTGTCTTTCTTTTCATCAGCTTTAAATCCTTCAAATACGACTTCACCGCTGATGTCAGAAATAATATCTTTTTGTGCTTTTTCGGTTAAACGGCTTGAATCACTGCTTGATTGAGGAGCATGTTCTGCCATTTTGAAACCTTTGGTAACCTTGTCACCATCTTTAACAAATACTGTTGCGCCTGCAGGAATATGATATTTAGAAGTTCTCTTTTCACCTTTAACTTCCAAATCAGCTTCATACATAGCAACCTGAACAACGTCCCCATGACGGGTTCTGAGTTCTCTTGTTTTAATTTTTGAAACTACCGTACCGGCTTCATAAGCTTTGATTTCTTTCATTGCTTCTTTAACGCCGACAGCACCACCTGTGTGGAATGTTCTCATTGTTAATTGTGTACCCGGTTCACCAATTGACTGTGCAGCAATAATACCGATTGACTCTCCGACATCTACTAATTTTTGAGAAGTCAAAGCCCAACCGTAACATTTTTGGCAAACGCCATATTCAAGTCCGCAAGTCAAAGCTGAACGCACTCTCAGATTTTGTAAATCCAAACCTGAAATTTTCTTAATATCATCTCTATTTAATGTTGTACCGTTAGTAATAATAACATTACCATCTTTGTCCGTAATATCTTGAGCAACTGTTCTGCCTAACAATCTGTCAATCAAAGGAACAATAATTGCATCACCATCCATAATCGGTTTTAAATCGATATATTTATCAGTGTGACAATCATCAGCTCTTACAATTACATCTTGTGCAACATCGACTAAACGTCTTGTCAGATAACCTGAGTCAGCTGTTTTTAACGCAGTATCTACAAGACCTTTTCTTGCACCATAAGACGAAATGATATATTCTGTAACGGATAGACCTTCTTTAAAGTTTGATTTGATAGGCAAGTCGATAATCTGACCTTGGGTATCTGCCATCAAACCTCTCATACCGACTAACTGAGAAACCTGTGATAAGTTACCTCTCGCACCGGAGAATGCCATCATATATACAGGATTTAATCTGTCAAAGTTTTCTACAACCTGTTCTGTTAATTTAGCTGTTGTTTCAGCCCAAGTATCGATAACCTTTGTATATCTTTCGACTTCTGTAATTTCACCTTTTAAGTATCTGTTTTGTGATACTTCAATTTCCTTTTCTGCTGATTTCAGCAAATCTTTTTTAGATTCAGGAACTGATAAGTCCGCAATTGAAATGGTTGTACCGGACATTGTAGCATATTTGTAACCCAATGATTTTAAAGCATCTGCCAAATTAGCTTCTTTTGCTCCGCCATATTCCAAATACATTTGACCTAACAATTTCTTTAATGAACCTTTATCCATTTGTTTGTTAATGAAATCAGGATCTTTTTTTGCATGTGTATATGTCATTTCCATTTGTTTTTCCTTTTATTTCGGCGGAATAGGAATCCCGCCCTACTACTTTATATTGTTGGGCATGTATGCCCAACCTACATTAAACTAACGCTTTTCTTATTTCTTCGTTAAAGATAATTCTTCCGACGGTAGTTTCGATTCTTTCGCCTTTTCTGTCACGAACAACAATCTTGTCGTGAAGTTTAATTACCTTAACTTCGAATGCTGAAATTGCATCTTCAAAGCTATAGAAATAACCTTGTACTTCCTGATTAGGATCTTTCATAGTTGTTAAGTAATACATACCTAAGACCATATCCTGAGAAGGAGATACAATAGGTTTTCCGTTTGCAGGTGCAAGTAAGTTGTTTGTTGCTAACATCAACATTCTTGCTTCTGCCTGAGCTTCAATTGATAACGGAACGTGAACAGCCATTTGGTCACCATCAAAGTCAGCGTTGAATGCTGTACAAGCTAACGGGTGAAGCTGAATTGCACGACCTTCTACCAATTTTGGTTCAAATGCCTGAATACCCAATCTGTGAAGCGTTGGAGCACGGTTCAATAATACCGGATGTCCGTCAATAACTTCTTCCAGTATATCCCAAATGACAGGATCCGAACGTTCAATCTTCTTCTTAGCAGATTTGATATTTTGAACATATCCGCGTTCTATCAACTTATTAATAACGAACGGTTTGAACAATTCAATAGCCATTTCTTTTGGCAAACCGCACTGATTTAATCTTAATGACGGGCCTACAACGATTACTGAACGACCTGAGTAATCAACACGTTTACCTAATAAGTTTTGACGGAAACGACCTTGTTTACCTTCAATAATATTAGATAATGATTTCAATGCTCTGTTATTCGGACCGACAACAGTTCTGCCGCGGCGTCCGTTATCAATCAAAGCATCAACAGCTTCCTGAAGCATTCTTTTTTCGTTTCTAACGATAATTTCAGGAGCTCCCATATCTAATAATCTTTTCAAACGGTTATTTCTGTTGATTACACGTCTGTACAAATCATTCAAATCAGAAGTTGCAAATCTGCCACCATCTAATTGAACCATTGGTCTTAAGTCAGGAGGTGTAACAGGAATAACGTTCATAATCATCCATGTAGGATTAGTACCTGATTGAATCAGGTTATCTAATAATCTTAATCTTTTAATCAATTTAGATTTTTTCTGAACTGAAACGCTGCCTTCTAATTCTGTTCTGATTTCTTCAGCTAATGCGTTGATATCAACTTCGCCTAATAACTGTTGAATAGCTTCGGCACCAATACCTACTTTTAATGTAGATTCTTCATTTTCAGCCATATAATCTTCATATTCTTCTTCAGATAATAATTGAAGTTTTTTGAAATCTGAATCGCCGCCATCTAATACAACATAGCTGTTGAAATAGATAACCTGTTCAAGATTTTTCAATGTCATATCTAAAAGTAAACCTAAATATGAAGGAATACCTTTTAAGAACCAAATGTGTGAAACAGGAGCAGCAAGTTCAATGTGTCCCATTCTGTGACGACGCACTTTGGAATCTGTAACTTCAACTCCGCAACGTTCGCACACAATACCTTTGTGTCTTACTCTTTTATACTTTCCGCAATAACATTCCCAGTCTTTTGTTGGCCCGAAAATTCTTTCGCAGAACAAACCGTCTCTTTCCGGTTTCAATGTACGATAATTGATTGTTTCCGGTTTTGTTACTTCGCCGTGTGACCATTGAAGTATTCTTTCCGGAGATGCAATACTTATTCGTATATAGTCAAAATAATCTATACTTGTTGACATTTTTTAAATTTCTCCTTTATGTTGTGCGTGGAATTTAATCCCCGCCAAAATTTACTACAGGTCACCGAAAGTAGTTGGTGTTTCAAAGAAGTTGATATTTAACAACTCTGAATCAACATCTGACAGAGTTCTTTTTGGAGCGGCCTTTCTAAGATCGTCCATATCTGTCATCAAATCTACTTCTGTTCCGTCTTTTTTGGATACTGTGATATCCAAACCGATACTTTGCAATTCTCTTACAAGTACCTTGAAAGATTCAGGAATACCGGGTCTTGGAATATTATCACCCTTAACAATTGCTTCATATGCTCTGTTTCTGCCATTAACATCATCTGATTTAATTGTCAGCATTTCCTGTAAAGTATATGCAGCACCGTAAGCTTCTAATGCCCAAACTTCCATTTCACCGAATCTCTGCCCACCGAATTGAGCTTTACCACCCAAAGGCTGTTGAGTAACAAGTGAATATGGACCGGTACTTCTTGCGTGAATTTTATCATCTACCAAGTGAACAAGTTTTAAGAAGTATGTCAAACCAACTGCAACAGGTCTGTCAAACGGTTCACCGGTTCTGCCGTCAATAAGTGTAACCTTACCGTCTTCGCCAACCCATGTTGCGCCTGATTTTTTAATACCTTCTAACAATTCACCTTTTGTAACGATTTCTGATTCATTTTCACCGTACATTTCATCAAAAGCAGGGGCTTCATAATGTTTTCCGGTTAAATATGCTGCCAAACCTAACAATAACTCATAAGTTTGACCAACGTTCATACGGGAAGGTACACCAAGCGGATTCAATACGATATCAACAGGTGTTCCGTCAGGTAAGAACGGCATATCTTCTTTTGGAAGAATTCTTGAAACAATACCCTTGTTTCCGTGACGTCCTGAAAGTTTATCACCTACAGAAACCTTACGTTTTTGTGCAATATAAACTCTGATTACAGTATTTGCACCAGGAGGTAACTCGTCACCCTTTTCTCTGTCAAACACTTTAACGTCGAGAACTCTGCCGCCACCGCCATGAGGAACTCTCAATGAATTATCTTTTACATCTCTTGCTTTTTCTGCAAAGATTGCTCTTAATAATTTTTCTTCCGGCGGATGTTCAGATTCACCTTTTGGTGTAACTTTACCAACCAAAATATCATCAGGATAAACTCTGGCACCTATTCTGACAATACCTCTTTCATCCAAATGACGAAGTGCATCTTCTGAAACATTCGGTATTTCACGGGTAATTTCTTCAGGCCCGAGTTTTGTCTGACGAGCTTCAATTTCTAATTTTTCAATGTGTAATGAAGTAAAGATATCATCATGTACGCATCTTTCAGAAAGCAGGATAGCATCTTCATAGTTATAACCCTCCCAAGGCATATAAGCAACTAAGATGTTTTTACCTAATGAAAGTTCACCGCCGCAAGTAGATGCACCGTCAGCGATTACATCCCCTGCTTTAACCTTGTCACCTTCGTGTACGATAGGTCTTTGGTTAATACAAGTATCCTGGTTACTTCTTACATATTTCATTAATGTATATATATGTTGTTTGTTATGTTGATCTCTGATTACAATTTCTTCACCAACAACTCTTTCTACGGTACCATCAACATCAGCGACGATAACCATACCGGAGTCTTTTGCAACACGAGATTCAAGACCTGTACCAACTCTTGGTCTTTGAGTAATCAAAAGAGGTACTGCCTGACGTTGCATGTTTGATCCCATCAAAGCACGGTTAGCATCATCGTGTTCAATAAACGGAATCATTGATGTTGCAACAGAAATAATCTGGATAGGACAAACACCGACATAATCGACTTTAGATGCAGGTTCCATAACGAATTCAGAACGATATCTTACAGGAACAATGTCATCTTTAAATGTTCTGTCTTTGTTCAATTTTACGTCTGCAGGTGCGCAACGATAGTTTTCATCGGCATCCGCAGTCATATAAACAACTTCATCTGTAACCACACCATCTTTAACAACAAAGAATGGAGATTCGATAAAGCCATAATCATTAACTCTTGCGTGAGTTGCCAATGAACCGATCAAACCTGCGTTAGGACCTTCCGGAGTTTCGATAGGACAAATACGTCCGTAGTGAGAAGGGTGAATATCACGAACAGGGAAACCTGCTCTTTCTCTTTGTAAACCGCCGGGCCCTAATGCTGAAATACGTCTTTTGTGAGTTAATTCAGCAAGCGGATTTGTCTGATCCATAAACTGTGATAACTGAGAAGATCCGAAGAATTCTTTTAATGAAGCAACTAATGGTTTAGTGTTCAATAAATTCAACGGAGTTAATGTTTCAGAATCCTGCAGGGTCATTCTTTCTTTAACTATTCTTTCGATTCTTGAAAGACCAACTCTGAATTGGTTTTGTAACAATTCACCAACCGAACGGATTCTTCTGTTACCCAAGTGATCGATATCATCCAATGTACCTTCATCATATGTTAAGTTGATTAAGTACTCGATAGTTGAAACAATATCTTCAACCGTTAATGTTCTTTGGTTCTTTGGAATATTTAAATTTAATTTTCTGTTTAATTTATAACGACCTACACGACCGATATCATATTTTTTAGCATCAAAAAATCTTGATTCTAAAATCTGGCGTCCGCCCTGAGGAGATGCAGGATCACCGGGTCTTAATTTTTTGTATAAATCAATTAATGCATCATCAGTTGTTTCAGCTGTATCTTTATCCAAAGTTTTCTTTAAGAAATCAAAGTGAGTAAATTTAGATTCCATTTCTGCAACCGTAATACCCATAGCTTTTAATAAAGTTGTAGCTAAAATTTTTCTGTTTTTATCAATTTTAACGTGAATGATGTCATTAGCATCAGTTTCAAATTTTACCCATGCTCCGCGATTCGGAATCATTGTAGCATTGTACAAACGTTTACCGTTTGGAGAAATGGTTTTGTCAAAATAAACGCCGGGTGAACGAACGATTTGAGAAACGATTACACGTTCTGCACCGTTTACAATGAATGTACCTTTGTCAGTCATTGTAGGAATATCGCCGATGTAAACTTCCTGTTCTTTGATTTCACCGCTGTCACGGTTTACAAGTCTTATCATTACGCGTAATTGTTTTGCATAAGTAGCGTCATGAATTCTTGCTTCTTCAATTGTATACTTTGCATTATCGAAAGTATAGTTTGGTAAAAAGTGCAATTCTAATCTGCCTGTATAGTCTTTAATCGGAGAGAAAGCAAGTAATTCTTCTTTCAAACCTTCCGTTAAAAACCATTCAAAGGATTTTTTCTGCACTTCAATAAGATCCGGTAAATCATCCAAACGAGTATGCGGGATACCCATTGGCGTTACCCTTTTTTCGTATTTTGTCTCAGACATTAAATCACCTCATAAAATAAATGGTGTACTACTACTAAAAAATTTTTTCTAACTTATGGCTGTTAACCCTCTGCTAAATCAACATAGCAAATTCTGTTCATGTCACCCTGAATTTATTTCAGGGTCTCCTCATTGGAGTTCTGCGTGAGATTCTGAAACAAGTTCAGAATGACATTACTGTTCATTAGCATGTTTATTTATCAGCAAATAATGCAATTTTCATGGGTTCGTAAAGTTGGTGAAATCCGCTTGTAGTCAAACTTACGCTCGTACAGGCATAGTTCGCCTTACTCTACATTTTGCATGTTCTCTAATCGTATTACATAAATATTAATAGTCAAGAAAATTAGCGTAAAAAATACAATAAATATATCCGTTTTCTTAATATAAATTTACAATAAATTTTTATTTGGCGGAAAGTTTCACTATCATTGAGTTTTATTGTCAAGCCGCATTTGAATAATTCTTTGAACATTGCGTAAATAAACAGTTTTTGTCATAATCGCCAAAACCCTTGCAAGAGAAAATGTTTGCTAAACTGTTGGGCAAGTATGCCTGACGATTTAAGCAGATAAACAGTTAGGTAGTTCAGTTTTTACGGATTTTATCTTTGAGAGAAAATCTTTAATTTTCGTGGCAATCCGCCGTTTTATTGTTGAGTTTCATCCACTTTGTCATGCTGAATTTATTTCAGCATCTGTCAATTTGATTATAATGCCAAGCGCATAATATACAATCCAATGGATAGATCCTGAAACAAGTTCAGGATGACAGAAAATAACGCCTGCGCTATTTTCTTATCCATTCGGTAGGGGTACATTGAAAACCATCCCTACCCCTTCCCTAACGAGGGAAGAAAAATTTAAAGGCGAGGGTTCATACCCCCGCCCTACATTTTATTTTTGTCGGGTTAAAACCCAACCTATTCACTGTTATTGATTTTCGATGTCAAGCACAATTTATTGAAATCGCTGTAAACTGCATTATTAAATGTTTTCCGAACTTAAGCCGAAATTCAGTAACAACAAAACCTTTAACTATTTTTATGATTTCATATCATTAGATTTTATAACTAAATCTATCGCATCTTTTACTGTCATTTTTGATAATTCTTCAGGAGAAATTTTTTTACCATAAATCGACTCGTAGCTATCTTTTATAAGTTGGTACATTTCGTCTCTATCAACAAAACCATCTTTTCTTGTTATTCCTGAAGGGTTTGCTGCACTTTTTTGAAGTGGTATTCCATCAACAGAGTCAAATACAGATTTGACACTTTTTCTGCAAATTTTTGTCGCAATTTTACCCATACCCAATACGGTATTGCTTGCTACTATTTTTTCAAATCCAACGTAATCTACTTTGTCAAAACTTTTAGCAAATGTATCAATAGGCTGATTTAAAAATTTATTTTTTATAAAAAGAGTATAATCCATGAATTTCCCCGTATATAATTATAAAAAATATTTTCTATAAAAAAATGCCTAATTATTAAGAAGAATTAATGACTGTGTTATTATAATATCATGTTTTATTTTGATGAAATTAACGGAAAAAAAATTTTAAAATCTGACATGATAAAAAATGCAAATGCGTTTTTTACCACAAGAGATATTTGTATTTGTGATAAAACTCAATGTTGTGATAGCAAAAATTTTAAGATTCTGAAACACTCTGTTAAAATTCCCATATCATTTGGTCGGGGTGAGATCCTGAAACAAGTTCAGGATGACAGTAAAACTGTCGTTCAGAATGACAAAATTTTTGCAATAGAATATAACAAAAAACTTATTGCGAATTATTTAAAAATTGAACCTAAAAATCTTATTTCGCCAATTCAGACACATAGCGCAAATGTAGATATAGCAATGGAAAACAAATTTGAATACCCGGATACTGACGGATTAATTTTGACAAAAAACAACCTTGCAATTTTTTTAAATTTTGCCGATTGCACCCCGTTAATTTTTTATGATGAAAAACAAAATATCGGTGCTGTTTCACATGCCGGATGGAGAGGAACGGCAGAAAAAATTGCACAAATTACTGCAAAAAAATTGATAAGTGAATTGGGTTCAAGACCTCAAGATATTTCTGTTTTAATAGGGCCTGCAATTTGCGGAAAATGTTATGAAGTGGGGATAGAAGTGTATAACAACTTTAGTCCCTCACCCATTCCCTCTCCCGCATCCGCAAGGTTCAATACTTCACCTGCGGCTGCTCCCTCTCCCACCAAAAAATGCTGTGGGCGAGGAAATACATATCATATTGACCTCAAAGAAATTAATAGAAAACAATTAGCCGACATTGGTGTAGAAAAAATTGACATTTGCCCGTATTGTACATGTTGTGATAATGAACTTTTCTTTTCATACAGAAAAGAAAACGGTACAACTTTAAGACATAGTGCTGTGTTGAAATTAAACTAAACATTAAAATATGTAAAAATATTGCTATAATTGTAGCAAAAAATCATTGAAGATGCTATTTATAATATATAGTAAGGTCAGAAGGTGTGTGAATTTATGAAAAAATTTTTACTGGTTATCTTAACATTATTTTTTACTTTATCTTGCGCGAATGCAACAACTACGGTAGTAAGATACAATAATGCAGGAATGCCGGTTACTATTGCAAGAGGATACAGTGCCCCTGTAAGTATAAGACGTTATGAGCAATACAACCGTTATGCACGTCGTGCACGACCTTCGCTGCCTTCACGTCCGGCATTACCATATGGCTACAGAACAAGACATGCACACATTCCGCCAAGCATAACAAATTATAATTTCCCTGCTCCGGTTCAGTCCGCGGTTATCCCACAATCTAAACCGACATCAAGACTTAATAAAAATTACAGTGTATCTTTACCGCAAAAAAGTTATACTTTGAACGGAGTAACATACTATAACTAGAGTGTGTTCACACAAAATTTTATAATATTGTCATTCTGAGGCTTTAGCCGAAGAATCTCAAAGCTTTTAAAATTTATGAGATCCTTCACTAACGCTCAAGATGACGATTTGTGTGAATACATCCTAATTTACAGATTTTAAATTTCAAACAAAAGCCGTCTTCTATTGAAGACTGCTTAAATTTGGGGGTTACGAATAAATTTATAAGTTAAAATGCCAAAAACAACACTGTAAACATACAACATAAAGAAACTGCACTGAATAAAAACCAGGTGTGCATAACAGGATGTTGATAAGACCAGATTTCTTTAATTGTAGCAGTTGCATCAGTAATTGTTCTCATATTTTATTCTCTCTTTCTAAAAAATGTCATTGCGAGGGCAAAGCCCGAAGCAATCCATAAAACTCTTTATATAACTATTTTCCATTTTTACGAGAAAAGGTCATCACCTATTTGGTTGATTATTTAATAATTTTTTATTATCATTTAATCATTATGAAAAAAGTTGAATTATTACTGCCTGCGGGCAATCTTGAAAAATTGGAATATGCCGTAAACTACGGTGCTGATGCTGTTTATCTGGGTGTTGTAGATTTTAGTTTAAGAGCAATGAGAAAAGGTGAACTTATCACTTTTGATAATCTTAAACAAGCTATAGATTTGGCACATAAATACGGCAAAAAAGCTTACATGACGCTTAATATTTTTGCATTCAATAAAGATATCAAACATTTGGAAGAATGTATTGAAATAATAAAAGATGCAAATCCTGATGCAATTTTAGTCAGCGATTTCGGGATTATGAATTTACTGAAAAAATATATGCCTGACACAGATTTACACGTCAGCACCCAAACTAATATTCTTAACTATGAATGCGTAAAATTCTGGCAAGATATGGGAGCCACAAGGGTTGTACTTGCAAGAGAACTTTCAATTCCTGAAATTGCAGAAATTAAAAATAAAGTTCCCGATATGGAAGTTGAATGTTTTATTCACGGAGCACAATGCGTTTCTTATTCCGGCAGATGTTTACTAAGCGATTATTTTACAAAGGGTGAAAGAATTTCTAATCAGGGTAACTGTTGCCAGCCTTGCAGATGGAGCTATAAACTTGTTGAAGAAACAAGACCAAATGAATATTACGAAATAAATGAAGATGCACACGGCACACATATACTAAGTCCTAATGATTTATGTCTTGTTCACCATTTAAAAGAAATGATAGATGCGGGAGTTGATTCATTCAAAGTCGAAGGGAGAACAAAAAGTCTTTATTACGTTTCGGCAGTAGCAAAAACATATCGTGCGGCAATTGATGAAATATATCAAAATCCAAATGCGGATATGGACAAATATTTTTACGAACTCAAAAAAGTCGGCAACAGAGGCTACACAACGGGATTTGCCCTCAGTGACGGTTCCGGCGGTTACAGTTACGACTTGTCGAAAGGACTTGCAGGAGCTGACTTTTTATTTGAATTTCATGGCAAAGAAAAAGAAAGAAATTTATGTTGTACAAATTGTTCGACAGGAGATTCTTCGGCTTGTCATTCTGAGCCTTTAGGCGAAGAATCTCAAAATATTACGCCTCAGAATGACATTAATTTATTTCTTGTCAAAATTAAAAATAAAATTCTGCCAAATGATGAAGTGGAAATTATCACACCGACAGAGCAATTTGTTACAAAAATCATTGGGATATATGATGAAAACGGCATTGAGCTTGATGTTGGCAACACCAATGCAGAGGTCTATATTAAATTTGAAAAAGAGCCTCAAAATTACAAATATGCAATGGCCAGAACTGTCGGAATTAAGGAGTAACCGGAGATGAAAATCTCAAAAATCAATAATCAGTCATTTGGAGATAAAAAATTCAGATTACCAATAGAAAATATAGTATATACCATTGAAGGTAGAACTCTCTGGTCAAAAAAAACATTTCTGGTCAGAGAATATTCGAACCCAAAAGCAAAAGAATTATATGAAAAAGCAAATCAAACCAAAAATATAAAGGATAAGGCTAAGTTATACATTGAAATGGGACATTATGAAATAAAAGAAATGAATTTTTTGGAGCGAATTAAAAAGTTTTTCCACAAATGAAATGTGAAAGGTAAATTTGTATGTTTATAAAACCGGATTATAATTTAAAAAGCATTTATGACATAAACCTTGACGAGCTTCAAAATCAGGGCATTAAAGCTATGTTATTTGATTTGGATTCTACTCTTATGGCATCTAAATCGGGAGTTTATACTGACGAAATTTATAGTTTTATAAAAAAAGTACAGGAAAAATTCTTTATGGCAGTTGTTTCAAACAACAAAAATCCGGAATATATAAAAAAAGTCAGTGAAATATCACATTTCCCTGTATTATTCCACTCCTGCAAGCCAAAAACAGGTATTGTGTTAAAATTTCTTGAGAAACATAATGTAAATCCAAAAGATTGTGTTTTAGTTGGAGACAGACCACTAACAGACATACTTTGCGGAAAGCGTTTGGGCTGTAAAACTATTCTTGTAGATTCAATAACTGCAGATACCGAATCAAAACTGGTTCGTTTCGTAAGAGCATTAGAAAGATTAAGTGTTAAAAAATAAATTTAATATTCTTTTAACGTATCTATTACAATATCAGGAGTAAGTGCAATCATGCATTTTGGTGTTTGATCCTTACATCCCTTTTTTACACCAGTCTGAATGCAACATGGAGAACAAGAAAAATTTTTTGTAAGAATTTTACATTTGTCACTTCGGGGAGCCCATCTTTTTAGGGATGTTGCACCATTTAATAAAATTGACGGTATATTAAGTGCAGCAGCCGCATGGATTAAACCCGAATCAATTCCTATAAACAAATCCACATTTTTGATAAACGCAAAAGATTCAGGAATCGATAATTGTCCACACAAATTTATCGGTTTTACTTTTACTTCAGAAAGTTTTTTATAAAGATTTTCATATAATTCGCAATCTTTATTTCCTCCGGCATAAAATACCTGACAATTTTTTATATCTGACAAATATTTGATGACTTCAATCCAATAATCGTCTATCCAATTTTTTTGACTAAATCTGCTATATGCCTGAATAACTACTTTTTTATTATTAATATTTTTTAGTTTTAACTTTATTTCTTTCTCAACTTCAGAATTTAGCCAAAGTTCTATTTTGGAAGATTTTATTGTATAGTTTGATATCTTCAACAAATCAAGATAACAATCAATTTCATTTCGGTCTTCATTATATGGTGCAGTTTTTGTTAAAAATTTGTTTCTTAAAATCCCAAAACCTATTCTGTTTTTCACTCCGGCTAAAAACGCAGTTATTGATAAAAAGCTATCATTTTTAAGAAAATATATAGTATCATAATTTTTAAAGATACTGATATAATATAGAATATCTTTCCATTTTCTTTTTACATCAACGATATTATTAATATACGGGCAGTTTTTGACTACTTCTTTGGCTGTTTTATCGGCAAGAAAATCAATTTGCGCATCAGGTAAATTCGAACGTAATTCCCTCAAAAAAGCGCTTGCAAATATTGTATCTCCAATGGTCCCATATCGTATAACTAATACTTTATTCATTGTACAAATGATACCATTTTAGAATATAAATTTCAATGTTTAAAAAATAGTTTTAAATACGGCTTCCCAAAATTTAGGGGAAAATAGAAATAATGGGTTTTCATTTATAAAATTTAGAAATCCGCAAACATCATTCCAAAAGCCCCAAACATATTTTTCTTCATAAGGAATTGCCCAAGGGGTATGAGCTAATACCTTAAAATATTCTTTTTTAAAATGATTGTATGATGCAAAAATCCAGGGTTTTTGCTTTGCAATATAATGAATAATAAACGGATCTTTAGTAAAACTGCTGCGACTTAAAAAACTTGAGACCTGAACATTCCATCTGTCATCTACAATTTTTATTTTCCCATCAAGAGTAAAATTGATAATATCCTGATCACCTGCTTTTATATTTTCTATGTTATTTTTTGTATATTCAACAAATTTATCTTCTACATTATCCCAGCGAATTTTGTTCAAATCCATTAAAAGAACCCCTGCATTGACATAATTTGTATTTTTCCATTTAGGCTTATATTTTACACGCGCATCAATTACACCCGCCACATAATTATCATTCAAAGTAGTGTTATAAAATTCAGCCAAAGATGAACGCACAATAACATCACAATCAAGATATATTACACGATCAACAGCCGGCAAAAGCTGAGAAAGTTTTAATCTGTAATATGTCGCTATAGAAATATATTCATGAGTCAAAATATCTTTATAAACATCAAATTGAGAAGGATCAACTTTTACAAATTCTATTTCACAATTTCTTATGGTTTTTAATCTGTTAATGCGTAATTTTGCACCTTCACTAATTCCGCCGTCTAAAATATAAAAAGAAAATTCATCTTCTTCTCCGGCATTTAATAATATTGATGCAATAACAACTCCTGCATACTTTGCATATTTATCGTCACAAGAAAGACATATATTGATATTGTTACTCATAACAGAATTGTATTATAAAAAATAAATTCTTGCAAAGAATTGAACAAATATATATAATTAATTCAAAGGAGAATATCAATGAACATAAGAACACCGATAGTAATAACTCTATTTGTAACAGTAATTGCGATAATAGGGATTAACGGCTTAAATAATTACAAACTGAAGACTCTTAATATTGCATACGAAAATAATATCGTCAAACTTCAGGACGCAATAACCGCAATGGATGCAGTATGGACAGACTATTTCCATTCTCCTTTATACTCAGACAAAGAACTGACAAGTTATGATGTAAAACCGGGGAAATTTATGCAGGAATTTCTTAAAATTAAACAATTTTGCGGAAGCTCAAACGGAGATTGTTTTGCAAAAAAATATACATACGAAAACGGTCAGCCTTATACCCCAAGATTTGAAGGTGCTTGCGCACAGTTAGCGACAGGACCTTCTATATGCATGATTCCGCAAATTAAAGACAAAAACATTCAAGGATTAATTGACGTAAACGGAAAAGATAAACCGAATATGTACGGAAAAGATTTAAGAACTTTTGAACTACAGGCAAAAACACGAAACTACGACCCTGAAGATGACCAAATTGAAGCTGTAAAAGTTGTAAAACCACGTTATTAAATTTAATTTACAACATATAGCCTGCCGTCAAAATTCAAAACCAAAACACAATTCATTTTCATATAAATTCCTTAATATCCGTTTTGGATCCATTCACGCACTCTGAATTTTGCACCCAAATCAGTTGCAATTTGTTCGCATTTAGCGAGGTTTAAATTTCTGCCTTTGTACCCTTCAACAACACTTGCGACAGTTTCAAAACCATTATCGGAACAAGATATTATAAACTTTTTAACCTCATCATAAGCGCCATCAAAAACAGGCTGAGATAATTCGTCGTATTCTGATGATGATTCACCATTAAGACTGACCGAAATTGTATCTATCAGACCTTTTAATTCCAGCACAATATCTCTTTTGTAAACATAATTTGCATGACCGTTTGTGTTAATTCTGATTTTTGTATGAGGGTATTTTTCTTTGATATACTTTGCAACTTCTTTTAAAACATCAAGCTTTAACAACGGTTCACCATACCCGCAAAAAATGACTTCACCGTTGTCATTCTGAGCGGAGCGAAGAATCTCCTCATACTGAGCAATCACATCATCAGCGGTAATATTTTCATCCTCAAGCCAGAGTGTCTGACCTTTTACATCATCTTTATCTTTGCGCAGACAAAAAATACAGTCATTTGTACATTTGTTTGTAAGATTTATATAAATTTTTCCGTCTAATTCATAAACTAATACATTTGCCATTTTTAATATCCCTTTTTCTATATATTAGCATAAATAAAATTATTGTATTTATACACATCATAAGCAATGAAATAAAAATATTTCCCTCTCCTGAAAGATTTAGGAGAGGGAGCAGATGTTTGAGCAAAGCGAATTACATCTGCTGGAGAGGTTTGATGAAATTTATTATTGTAACCTCTTCAATTTGTAAGTTGAGCTTTGCGCCCAACTAGCCAATGTTGAGATAGAGTGAATTGTACCCCGCCTTACATTTTATTTTGTCGGGTTAAAACCCGACCTATTTTCTATTTTCTAAATTTGTAAGTTGGGCTTTCAGCCCAACAAACAGGTGTTGGGGTAGAAACCCAACTTACTTATTCAAAAAACGAGAATTTTGTCATTCTGAATTTATTTCAGAATCTTAAAATTCTCGTCTTTATATCATTTGTTGGGTTGCACCCAACATACGCATTATTTAAACCAATCTAAAGGATTCCAACTAAACCCTTTTGATTCAGGTTGCTGCATTTGGAAATTAGCACTGCCATCATCTTTTGGATTTACAAAAACGCGATCCGCACTTTTATTATTTCTTAATGAATAACTATCAATATTTCCATCTCCATCGTTATCATAGGCATGAACAATAGTAGATTGACCGTCAATTTTCGTTTTATATCGATATGTTACTGCTCCTGAAGTATTATCACGGATTACCATAAAGCGGGTACCTGTTAACTCTCCATTATCTTTATATTTATACTGGAACAAAGCCTTATTATCTGATGTCGTACCAGAATAATAAGGTTGCGTCCCCATTTTACTTAAATTCTCTTTTAATCCCGGCACTCCTTTTTGATTAGGATTCAAATTAGGTTTATACTGTTGTGGATGATATCCACTTCCGCCAACTTTTCCATCACATACCATAATAAATCTCCTTTCAAGTTTTTATACTCTTATAATCAATCTCTCATATCTGTATAAAAACATGTCAGCCGAAAGGATTGCCCCGCCCCACCACATCATATCATATCATATCATATCATATCATATAGCAGATTATAGCAGGGTTTGAGCCATTTTAAATTCAAGTTTACATTTCGTAATATTTGTATTATTTCACACTTTTTGGATATTATTGTATAATATTTTTGAGGTATTTTATGAAAAAAAATGAACTTGATTTATCTGTATTAAAAGACAGTTTTAGTACATTGTCACAATGTTATGAAGATTACTGTGCAGAAAAAAATGAAAAGATTAAAACTTATATAAAAGATTCTTGCATAAAAAGATTTGAATATACTTACGAAAGTGCAAAAAAAATAATGAACAAATACCTCAAAAAAGAGTTTGACAAAGAAGATAAAGATTTGACAATAAACAATATTTTCAGAGAAATGTTTGCGCTCGGCTTGATAGAAAATTTTGAAAATTGGGTCGATTACAGAGAAAAAAGGAATACAACATCTCACGAATATAATATTGAAAAAACTTATGTGATTATGGATATTATCCCTGATTTTATAAAAGATTGTTCTTTTTTAATATCAAAACTTGAAAACATATTAGAGGACTGATGATTAACGGAATAACAGAAAAAGAAGAAAAAATCATAAAAAATATTTTGAGCAATTATCCTTATGAATTTTATTATTACGGTTCGAGGGTAAAAGGTGATTTTACAAAAGGTTCTGACCTTGATGTTTTAATAAAAAATGAAAACGAAATTGAGCAAAATATTCTTGATGAAATAAGTTTAAAATTTAACGAAAGCTTGATTCCATACAGAGTCAATTGTTCTGATTACAAAAAAATGAGTGACAATTTTTATAATCTTATAAAAAATGATTTGGTAAAAGTTTTGTAGTATATTTATCAAAATTAATTTGATTTTTTAGTATTTTTCGCTTACATTTATATTAATTGTTGTTACAAACAGCAGTTGTGGGTTTAATGAGACAAATGAATAGGAGCGAGAATGATGGAAGACAATTCTCGTAAAATCGACACAAGAAAATTAGATGGTATTATTGAAGCCTGCGGCGGAGATAAGTCCCATTTAATTGCGATTTTACAAAAAGTACAGGAAGAATACAAATATCTCCCTGAAGATGCACTGATTTACATTGGAACAAAGATAGAAGGCTTATCACCTGCCACAGTTTACGGTGTTGCAACATTTTATGCACAATTTTCTTTGGATCCGAAAGGTAAATATGAAATTAAAGTATGTGACGGAACAGCATGCCACGTTCGTGGCTCAATGCCTGTTTTGAACGCAATCAAAGCACATTTAAAACTTGAAGACGGCAAAATGACAACAAATGACGGCTTATTCTCACTTGAAACAGTCAGTTGTTTGGGTGCCTGCGGTCTTGCACCGGTTTGCGTTATAAACGGCAAGGTTTATCCTCAGATGACATCTGATGCCGTTAAAATAGTTTTAGACACTCTTTTAAAACAGGAAAGAGGTTAATGATATGACGAATTTAAATATTGATATAAAAAATGAGCAGGAAAAGGCTCGTGAAGAAATAAAAAAACAGGGCTTCAGAGTTCTTGTTTGCGCAGGTACAGGATGTGTTGCAAACGGTTCTTTGCAAATTATTGAAAAATTTAAAGAACTTGGTGCGGATGTTGCCGTAATGTCTGATTATGACAAAGTTACCATTGTTCCGACAGGATGTCACGGTTTTTGTGAACAGGGTGTTTTGGTTGTATTCCCTGATTTGGATTTGACTTATGTAAAAGTAAGACTTAATGATGTTGAAGAAATATACGAAGCATTGAAAAATAATCAGGTTGTAGAAAGACTTTTATACACCGATCCTCATACAAACGAAAAGGTTAGAAAAAATGAGGATATTAACTTCTACGCAAAACAAACAAGAACCGCTCTTGCAAACTGCGGTGAAATGAACGCTGAAAGCATTGATGAAGCAATCGCTTTGCGTGCCTACGAAGCATTATCAAAAGTTTTAACCGAAAGTAATCCTGATGCGGTTATTGACGAAATTATCAAATCAGGCTTGCGTGGTCGTGGCGGCGGCGGTTTTCCGACAGGTCAGAAATGGAAATTTACGGCTGCAAACAAAGGCGGAAAATCTTATGTAGTTTGTAACGGTGACGAAGGTGACCCGGGTGCGTTTATGGATCGTTCCGTTATGGAAGGCGACCCTCATAAACTTCTTGAAGGTATCGCTATCGCTGCTTATGCGGTTGGCGCAGACGAAGCATATATATATGTTCGTGCAGAATATCCGCTTGCAATTAAACGATTGAGAAAGGCTATTGCACAAGCTGAAGAAAGACATTTCTTAGGCGAAAATATTATGGGGTCTGGATTTAACCTTACTATCCACATTAAAGAAGGTGCAGGCGCATTTGTTTGCGGGGAAGAAACAGCACTTATCGCATCAATAGAAGGTGAAAGAGGTATGCCTCGTCCAAAACCTCCATTCCCTGCGAATAAAGGTTTGTTTGACAGACCGACATTAATTAATAATGTTGAAACACTTGCAAACGTACCTGTTATCATTTTAAAAGGTGCAGACTGGTTTAGTTCAATGGGAACTGAGAAATCAAAAGGTACCAAAACATTTGCACTGACAGGTGAAGTTAATAATACCGGTTTAATCGAAGTTCCGATGGGAACAACATTAAGAGAAATCGTATTTGATATTGGTGGCGGAATTCCAAATGGAAGAAAATTTAAAGCTGCTCAAACAGGTGGACCTTCAGGAGGATGTATAACAGAAGAAAATCTTGATGTTCCAATAGATTATGAATCATTAAAAGCAATAGGATCTATGATGGGATCTGGTGGATTAATAGTAATGGATGATTCAAAATGTATGGTAAATTTAGCAAAATTCTATTTAGGATTTACATATGATGAATCATGCGGAAAATGTACACCATGTAGAGTAGGAACAAAAAGACTTCTTGTAGAAATACCGAATATTAAAGATACATCAAAAGCAAAAGAATTTATCGGAAAAACTGCAGAATTAGAATTCAAAAGACCTGTTCAAAATTCAGATGGCTCTACAACTTGGCAATCTACAGGCTTAACTGGAAAAGACTTAAAAAAATCAATAGTAGGCTCCAACCCCACAACAGGTGAATGGACGGTTGAATTAGAATTTAATATGGAAGGTGCCAAAAAATTTGCTGATTTAACAAGAGAATTAACAGGAAAACAAATGGCAATCTTCTTCAATGG